>Ga0310694_10001262_pt1 | contig 29345 bp, 27 predicted proteins | sample 174DNAGHGhighgp2_FD_203884 | JGI IMG/M metagenome (GOLD analysis project Ga0310694, IMG submission 203884) | Sheep rumen microbial communities from Palmerston North, Manawatu-Wanganui, New Zealand - 1742 DNA GHGhigh gp2 (v2) (version 2) | ecosystem: Host-associated > Mammals > Digestive system...
AACCATGTGCAAAATGAAATAGCCGCATGGACTAATGTCGAGAATACCATTGTAAACAAATATCAGTTGGTCTTGGGTAAGATCGAGGCTGTTGCCAAAGGTGCGAAAGACGGGCGTATTGCACCGGGCGCGCTAGACGAAGTCAGAAAACTGTTGCAAGAATGGAGTGTGTCTAATATTGGCATTAATTCATGTATAAATTCTCAATCACGGTTCGGTCGCTATATAAAGGGGCTACGAGATAGAAAATTGCCCCAGCAGACATTCCATGATTATTGTGTAGTGGCTGTTTGTGTGTTAGATTACCCACATCCAAATCTCAACCTTTATTCAAATACTTTTTTATTAATATGGGAGGCTGCAAGAGTCGCTAAGTCATTCGCGTGCCCAGAAGACTTGTCGGAACGAGTTGAAGAATATAGGAAACGACTGGAGGATTTGACCAATTCAGCTGACGCACAACAGACGGACTATCAATCTCGGATGACAAAGTTTGATGCTGACGCGGAGGAATTCAGGCAGAAACGCCGTGAGGAATTAGACAAAGAAGAGAGCGAATATGCAGATCGTCTAAATAAAGCTGATGAACGAATTGCGGCATTGGAGGCGGCATATTCGAAGAAGTTGCAACTTGAGGGGCCTGCTGTGTATTGGCAAGAATTGGCGCAATCATATTTACACCGAGGATGGCTTTTGCTTTTCATAACTTTTTTACTCGGTATAACTATGATTACGATTTTATCAAATATTCTGCTTGATATTGACGCAATACCGCTCTTTAACCAGACGGAATTGAGCCTTAAGACGATTCGCGGCAGCCTGATTTTGATTGTCATGACATCAATAGCTGGATATTTGATACACCTGTTCACGAAGTTATCAATAAGCAGTTTTCATCTTTCGCGTGACTATCGAGAGCGATTCCAATTGACAAATGTATTTTTGGCACTTTTGCGTGATGGTGATGTGAAATGCGATGACCAAGTGAAACAGATAGTCATGCAAGCTCTTTTCAGTCGATCAGACACGGGGTTGTTAAAAGGTGAACATTCCTTTAAGATGCCTGGTGTTGCAGATTTGGCAGGGAAAGGAGAGTCGTAATGGATGAAACAAAGAAAACGGCGGTTATGAAAACGAACCTTAAATTCAAGCCAAAAGCGGGCTATGTGTATGTTGTTACAAACGAGTGTTTGAAGCTTGTTAAGGCGAAGGGCATTTTTAGGGGTAAGATGGTTAAGGCAGTGAAGATTGGCAATGCGAAGGATTTTACGAGTCGTCTGGGATCACTGAATACGGCGGTCTATGAGAACTTTGATTTTCATTTAGGCATAAAGACTGATGATGTTGTTGGATTGGAAGGCATTATCCACACAGCTTTGCAGGATTATAGGATTTACACGAGAGACGGTGATGCGACGGAATTCTTTGCATGTCCCTTGGATGAGGTTGTTGGCAGAATCAAGAATCTCATCGTGCGAGGTCATAAGATGGATGTTGAAGAATACAAGGGCGGCAAGGTGATCGGGCGTTCGGGCGCAAAGATTCGCGCTAATATCAAGCGACATGAAGCGGCTAAGGCGAAAGTTGTGAAGTCGACACGCAAAAAAACGGGGAAGGTAAAGGCGTTTTCGTTCGCAGAAGTCGGAATTTCTAATGGTGCAACGCTGGCGTTTGTTCCGACTGGCGCAGAAGTCACGGTCGTAGGCAATAAGAAAATCGAATACAAAGGTACCCAATATTCGCTGTCTGGTTACTGTAAAGAGTTCATGCCTCGGAAGAATGCTTCTGGCGCATATCAAGGCCCAAAGTTTTTCTCCTATAAGGGCAAGTCGCTTTTGGAAATCCGTAACGAACGTACTCCGTCTTGCGGCATAGAGGAACGCTGGGAGGGGAAGACGCAACTTGCAAAACTGATTGCACGGCGCGGTGGCAACGAGGGCGCATTTGGTGGAATTCTTCACTTCTTTAGCCGGATGAGGCCGTGTGTAAAGACAAGCAAGTGGCGGGAGTTGCTTGAGTCCGCCGGAATTAAATTTGATACTAAAGACTACGTGATCAATTGGGCTGTAGCGAAGAATCCCCTTTGATTAGTGATATCTAAAAGTTGACAGAAGTGCTATGGCGATGCCGCAGAGAGATGATACGATTGAGACATGCTGGAGCAAATACAGCTTGTACTAAAAAGAGGAACGCGCATGGATACAGATAAATTCAAGAATGATCTGATGATTGGCGAGATGTCGTCAATTGAATTCAAGCGGTTCGAAATGGCATGTCTTGTGGTAAAACATCCAGTAAAGGTGCGGTATGACACTTGAAGAACCTAAGAAACAGATTGCCGACGATGAGAGTGAGATGATGGAGGTGAAACATGCGTAGCAAAAAGAAAAATGACTTTGAAGTCCTGGTCGGGCGTATTCAGGCGACGTCGGACGCGTTGCAGCAGGATGCGCTCGTGGTCATCAACCGTAGCGTGACGACACGTGCGTGGCTCACGGGCTACTACATCGTCGAGTACGAGCAGCATGGCGCAGACCGAGCGAAATACGGCACAGGTTTGTTGAAGAAACTGGCGGCGCGTCTGAACAACTCCAATTTCGCCTTGCCGAGTTTGAAGAATTATCGCGCCTTCTACAAGGTTTACCCTGAAGTGGGACTTGAAGTTGCGGCCTATTTACGCGAGCGTTTTGGAAAAGGCTACACGGCGTGTAGCCTTTTGGTGGACGCCCCGACTTTGGCGTTGCCGGACAAAAGCTACACAGCGTGTAGCCAATCTTCGCCGAACGGCTTGCTGGTGGAATATGGTGACGAGATTCGAATATCCGCCGAAGCGTTGTTCAATCGCCTGTCTTATTCACATATTCGTGAGCTGGTTCGGCTTGATGACGATCTGCAGCGGACATTTTACGCATTCGAGGCGATTCGGGGTACTTGGAGTGTTCGCGAATTGCAACGTCAGATAGGGAGCTTGTATTATGCGCGTAGCGGCTGGAGCAAGAATCCGCACAAGCTTTCCCAGATAACGCACGTCAAGGCGGAGAAACTGGACGTGGCAGGATTTATCAAGACCGAGAACGTGTTGGAGTTCCTGAATCTCAAGCCACAGGATGTGTGGGAAGAAAGGGATTTGGAGAATGGTATTATTGGCCATCTTAAGGAGTTCATCCTTGAGATGGGGACCGGCATGTGCTTTGAGGCTCGCCAGAAGAAGATTCTTATTGATGATTCGTATGAACGTATCGATCTTGTGTTCTATCACCGAATTCTGAAATGCCATGTGCTGATTGAACTCAAGGCTAAGAAGTTCAATCATGCGGACGCATCTCAACTTGGCATATATATGGCCTATTATCGCAAGCACATGATGCAACCCGACGACAATCCACCTGTTGGGATATTGCTTTGTACGGCAGTCGGTGATGAAACGATGGAATACGTGAACACCTTTATCGATCCTAAACTCTTCGTCTCGAAATATCAGTTGCAGTTGCCGGAGAAGTCACAGGTGACAGCGTTCTTGAAGAGGGAAAACAAGGTAAAGGCTACCGTGCCGACGCAAAGGAAGAACAGAGTGAAATAGTTCATGGCCTACAAAGGGACCCCATTGGTGGAGTAGAGACTATGGCGATGCCGCAGAGAGACAACACGATAGAGGCGATCAAGCGACTTGACGCCTTGCTTGAGTATGCCGTCATGCATGGTGACGAGGAAGAGGCCGAGCGCATCCGCGAAGAGCTGCACAGGCTGACGGATGAAGTTTGACGGCAGATGCGCGCGGTAGTGTGGTATAATTTCAACAGCAGAATCTGAGAGGAGAATGCCATGACATTACTAGAGGAAATACAGAACGGCGAGAATGTCGCGCTGGAGTTCAAGGAGGCGCGTCCGAAGGACTCGCTGAAGTTCACCAAGACAGTTGTCGCATTCGCGAACGGACGTGGAGGGCGCATTCTCTTCGGCGTAGAGGACAAGACGGGACGGCTCGTAGGCATTCCACGCGACAAGGTGGCTACGGAAATGGACGCGATTGCTGACACGGTGAAGGATTTCTCCTTGGAAGATGCCATGAACGGTTTTTCCAAGCTTCGGAACAATGCACTTGGCGATGCGCTTGAATACATGAAGGAAGTCGAGGCATGGGGCGGTGGCGTCTCTCGCTATTTCACCGCATGTGCGGCATCGGGGCTACCTCCGCCGACAGTCTCGGAGGAGGCCGGCTTCTTCAAGGTCGTGTTCTGGCGGCGGGCCAAGGGTGGTAATGCGCAAAGTGCTCCAACGTCTGTCGGTGATCCTGTCGGTAATGTCGGTAATCCTGTCGGTAATGTCGGTGATTATGACGGTAAGGCAATTGCTGAGGACGCAAATCTTGAGCAAGTCGTCAGGAATTGCCTGCGCGGCGATGTCAAGATGTCTGCGGCAAAGATTGCAAAGGTCGCGAATGTGACGACGCGCACGATTGAGCGAGCCTTGACGCGACTTAAGGCCTCTGGGCGCATCAGGCGTAAAGGTGGGACTCGCGGCGTATGGGAAGTCATTGGTTGACGGGGTTATACACGACCGCCACTTGATCGCAATCCGACGAAGTGAAACAATGGCACATCGCAAGGAAAAGGCAGAAGCCGAGAAGTCGATTCCCGAACTGGCGAATGAGGTGACGCGCGAGGAAATGTGTCAGATGTACAGGGACGGCAAGCTGACCGCGTATGGTCGGCGCATGTCTAAGTTCTTGGAGCGCGCGTTGCCTGGCGAAAAGGTGGATGAGTGGGGATGGAATCTGTCGCGCAAGGAACGTTCGGCGATCAAGCGACGGGCGGCGGAGAAGAAGGCCGCCGAGGAAAAGAAGAAAGCCGAGGCTCGTGCCCGCGCCGCGAGCCGTGGCTATGACCGGATGCGGTGAAGGTGTGGATGTGGTATAATTTCAACGGAGAAAAAGACATGAAGAAGGTCGAAAAAGAGTTTGAACTGGTAAACCGCATAATCGAGCGGCACTGGAACAGGGCCATCGGTCTTGCCAATGCCGAATCGCTGATGACCTACTGGACCGTCGGTGCGTTCGTGTCGGAGAGACTCAAAAATGCGCAATGGGGTTCAAAAACGGTAGAGGCACTTAGCGACTACCTCAAGACGCGCAATCCCAAACGCAAGGGGTATGGAAAGCGCCAGATATACAATATGGTACAATTCTACGACACTTACACAATGCCGGAGTATCAAGCGATATCAGAGCGATTGCGGCTTTACGAATTTGTGCAAATGGCATCTGCGCAAATAGAGGAGGGTGCAATTGTGCATTCAGCGAATGCACAAATTGAGACTGCCGTAGTTTTGCCGTCAACGACAGCAGAAACGCAAGGGGGGACAATTGTGCATTCAGTGAATGCACAATTACACGATAACGAAGTGAAATGTGTGCCATTTCCGCTCTTTTTGTCGCTTGTGTCGTTCACAAGTCATGTCCAGATACTCAATCGCACCCATTCTATGGAGGAGAAAATCTTCTATATTCTCTATGCGGCGCGTGAGCGATTAAATTCTCGTGACCTTGTCCGTGCCTTTGTCGCTCAGACGTACGATGCGGTGATGAGCAAAGAAAAGAAAATCTCACGGGCTTTAAAGGCAGCCTATCCCAGAGCGGACTTTCTTCTGAAAGACAAGGTGCTTGTTGATTTCCTTAGGCTTCCCGAAAAGCACAATGAGCATCGCCTTCATGCCGGCATTCTTGAACACATGAAAGAGTTTATACTTGCGATGGGTAGGGACTTTCTGTATATGGGGAACGAATATCATATACAGGTTGGGGGGAGGCAAAGAAGGTTGGACTTGCTGTTTTACCATCGTTCGCTTCAATGTCTTGTTGACGTAGAACTAAAGGCCGAAGGATTTCAGTCTGAGTATATTGGGAAGATGGATCTTTATTTGGAGGCGCTGGACAGGGAGATAAGACGGGATAATGAAAATCCATCAATAGGAATAATCCTGTGCCCAGAGGCCGATCGTTACGACGTGGAGTACACGCTCAACCGAACGATGAGTCCCATAATGATTGCCGAGTACAAGAGATTGCTCGTTCCAGAAGAGGTGATGAAGAAGTCACTTGAGGAATACTGTGAGTTCATGAAGCATGAGGAAAGTAAAAGAAAGTGACGGTTGATAGATCATCGGCGTCGCCCGGGGAGGTATGCCGATGATGACGCGGTGACCGCCCTGTCGGAGCGAGGGTGAATGTGGTATAATCTCTGTGCGAAGGCAAGGAAAGTCGAAAGGAACGTGACGAATCGCAGAATGCCCCGTCGGGCAACAATCAATAAGGAATGAGCAACATGGCATACTACATTGACTATGAAAAGAATACGGCGGTCAAGGCCGAAGGCAAGGCGATTTATGGCTGGAACCATGAATCGCGAAGTTTTGATTTGCCGGTTTCCGATCCGACGCCGAAGAGCCGCATGGAGCGCACGTCGGAATTTGAGGCCCGGAGGTATCTGTTCGAGCGTGATCCTAGAAAATGCCGCGAGCGAATCCGGACGCTGGCAGACAAGGTTCAGACCAGGCCTGATGCAGCCGACGTAGATGCGATTACGGTAGAGAGGGCGAAATCCGACCTCAAGGCCGCCAAGGCGTTTAAGGAGGAGTTGTTACCAGAAATTTCGATTCTTCAGTCGGCCATCGATGAATACGGAATGGCAATGAGCGATGCGGGGAGATGCCTTTCGACCTGTCTTGAAATACTGGAGTCCGACATTCAACTTGCACGAAACGGCATGGAACTTGCCAACCTCAAGGAGTTCATAAAGAAATGCGAAAGCGGTCAATGTGAAGAGTGCCCGCATTACGAGGCATGCGACAAGAAGAAGGAGAATTGAAAGCAAACGTGAAGAGACAGGGGTATCTATCATGATGGACAAATTCATAGCGTTCTTGGCGAGGGAACCTCACAAGATGGATGAAGACTGGCAGCAGACGTGGGCGTACTTCGTCGGGTGCAAGATGCCATACATTCTTCGTGACTGGCACGACGCGAATTTTAGGGAAGACGATGTCTGGAAGAAGGACGGGGCGTATTATGAGAGTGTCCGTCAGAAACTGGCGGCGATGCCTGCGTTCAAGAAAAAATGTGCCAACGAAGATGAGACGCTTCGGGCCCTGAAACTGCTGGTGGAGTTCTTCGCTGACGAAAGGAGCAAGGAAGAACAAGGGAAACGGGCGCCTGTCCGCCCCAAACGGGGCGGACAAGGGAAGAAGCAGGACATGAAAAAGAACGACAAAGAATTCGACAGCTTGGTTGCCAACATTTCGAAGATGGCCAAGTCGTTGGCTGTACTATACGAGCAGTTTTGTGCCTGGCTCAAACCGATAATAGACGACGCCTGTCGGAATCCAAGTTCGTACAGCGAAAAGGAGATCGAGCGAATTTTCGATCAGATACTGGATGTGTCGTGCTACAGGAAGGGGAAGCGGCTCTTCGACCAGTTGTGCAAGTGTTTTATGCCGATCTATCCTGATACGGTTCGGTTCTACATCGACAGCGAAAAGGAAATGTATGGTGACGAAAATGACGCGGAGTGATAGAGGGACGGACCCCGTTGGTAGCGTAGAAATGGTGGAGTAGAGACTATGGCGATGCCGCTCTCCCGCTGGGGGATCTGATTAAGCATCTGGGATTGCCGCAAGGCGCGAGGTGATGTTGTTGGCCAGGTCGATGAAAGCCGGTACGGCCTCGGCAAAGTCGGCGGTAGATGTTGTTGCGAACGGCATCGTGGCATACAAGACGATTGCGCCAGATCCCGGCTCGCGTCCGATTCCAGGCGCGTTGAAGAGCGGGCCCAGGGCTATGCCGAGCAAATCCAGCATGTCCGAATACGCAAGACCTTCCGGCAACGCATCGGCAACAGATGCCGTGAGCTCCATGCGCTCGGCCGATTCGTTTGCGCGGACGATTACCGGCATTTGATTGTCCACCGCAAGCAGGCAGTTGCCGTCCTCGTCGGGCTTGACATCCAGACTGAGCGCTTCGCCAAGCGCCAAGAAGTATTCTTTTCCTGTATTTGACATGGCGGTCATTACCTTTCCTTAAACTTTCATGCCGTGGATCTTGATGAGGTCGAATCCGTTCAGAAGCTCCCTTTGCTGCATTTTGACAACGTGGCGCATTTCCGAGAAGGTGATCGTGGCACCGTAGTGGTTGTGGACGGAATCGGCGGGGTCTTTCCACCAGGTGTTCTTGATGGTCTTGTCGCTGTTTTCCAGCGAAACGCCTTGGTGATTCGTCCACTGGAACATTACCGGCACGCCCCGCTGCCTGAAGAAGTCGAGCCCCAGCTTGCTCGTCTGGCGGAAAAACATATTGCGCAGAATCGTGCCGCTTAAGCGTGAGAGCTCCGTCATCAGATTTGAGGTTATTTCGTCCTCTTTGTATCCGGCCAGACAGAGTGCGGTGTAGAGGATGCCTTCCTGATCTTCATCGCTTACAACGCCGCCGCGGACGGCGATTTCCGCGAGCAGTGTTCCGAGCGCACGGATGTCCTTGTCGTTGATGTTGTGGCGGCCGAAGCAGATTGCTTTTTCGTCGCCCGGCAGATTCTTGCGGACGAGTGCGTCCATCGTTTTAATAATGCCGTTTCGCGCCGCCTCGCCAACCCAGCCGGTGCTGTTTTTGTATTGTCTGGGGTGATTCGCGGCGTTTACGTAGGAGCGGATCTTGGCGAATACGTCGAGCTTGCCTACGTTGTCCTTCAGGAACGCAGCCCATGCGTTGAGCTTGTCGTTCGAGATCGAGCCATTGGGATCGTTCTTGATCTGAAGCGAGCCGGATTTGATGTTGTTGAGAAGCGCGGGCAGTTTTTCCAGCGTTACATCGCCCCATTCGATGCTGCAATACTTGTTGTAAGCGTCGATGGTTGTGAAATTCACATTGTTTTCTTCTAGCTTCTCGGCAACGCCCTGTCGAACTGGCGTGAAGCCGTAGAGGGCGATTTCCTGCTGGCCGGCATCGCCGCCGTATCGAAGGGAAAGGGCCGATTCCGTCGCATCGCGCGTCGTCTTCATCGCGGGGGAGTACCGATCATCTTCCGATGTGGCCATCGGTTTTTTGGCCGTGCTCGACGCATACGATGCCTTGAAATTGTCGTAGTCCGTCTGCATTCGCGCTTGCATGCGCTGGAGCGAATCCTTGCGCAGGAAGTTGAACCATCCGCCCTTGAAGGATACATTGACTTTCCCGTTTTCGCTAACGGAGACATTGTAGGTGTTTCCGCCGGCTCTGATTATGCCTTTTTGCGACCCTTCGGCGTTGGAAAGGTCGATAATGCTGCGGATGCTTGAATCTGCAATATGTTGTACTATCTGGTCTATTCTCATGGCCGTTTCTCCTAACACCCTGTTTACACGACAGATCGCATCTGGTTACAAAAATTCTGCAATCCGTTATCTTGCGGAGCTTTTCGGAGCTCCGCATCGTTGTTGGCGTCGCCGATCATGCCAACGTGCATTTTTGTTTTCGCAGACATGGTAGTTCAAAAAATCGGTGACTAATATTTTACCATATCGACGTTTCTAAAGCACCTCCAAAAGCACAAAACAAACGCGAACTGAATGGCGTTTTTCATCGTTCCATTGACAAGTAAACAAGGATTATTGTAAAATACTTGCCGCGAGGTGAACTATGCAAGGCAAAACCATGATTTTCTTCCGTGCTGTAATTGCAGTGGCGGCGATGTGTGCCACGGCGCTTCCGTCTTTTGGCGAGAAGACCGCCGAAGGTGATTCATTTGCGCTTCAGCGAGCCGAGTTTGCGAAATACCACCGCATGATAACCGGCAAGGATGCGCCGGAGGGTGCGGTGCGGTTTGCCATCGCCCCGAAGGTGTCGAAGAGCGGCAAGGATGCGTATCGGATTGTTTCGTGCGGCGACAACGCGCAAGCTGCGCGTTGTACTAGTAGAACGGGTTGCCAGCCCGTTCAAGTCACCATCACCGGCTCCAACCTGCGTAGCGTGTGGTACGGCCTCTACGACCTTCTCGAACGGCGCGGCGGCTGCCACTGGTTCTGGGACGGCGACGTGGTGCCGAAGAGCGACTCCATCGACCTCTCGAACCTCGACGTCCACGAGGAGGCGCACTTCGAGTACCGTGCCATCCGCTACTTTGCGCATCGCGGCCTCACGCGCTTCCAGGCGGAGCACTGGGGGCCCGAGGACTGGAAGCGCGAGATCGACTGGCTCCTCAAGAAGCGCCTCAACGTGTTCATGTTGCGCATCGGACAGGACGACCTTTTCCAGCGCGCGTTCCCGGAGGCGTGCAAATATCCCGATCCGACGAAGCGTCTTTCCGGCGCGGCCACCAGCTACAACGACCGCACGCTCTTCTGGAGTCTCCAGTACCGCGGCGAGCTGCGCCGCAAGATCCAGAAGTACGGATTTGACCGCGGACTCCTTGCGCCGGAGGACTTCGGCACGATGACGCACTGGTATTCGCGCACGCCCGAGGACTGGCTCGCGAACAAGAACCCGCAGTTCCTCCCGCAGGCGAGCGGCTCGGCGGCCGGACGCAACGGGCTCGTCTGGGACATCCGCGACGACAAGTGGGTGGATGCGTACTGGAAGTTGACGACGACGGCCGTCGAGCAGTACGGTGCAGGCGCGCCGAAGCCGCAGCTTCTCCACACCATCGGACTGAGCGAGCGCAATTGCTACAAGGAGCGCAAGAAGAACTTCGATCTCAAGATCGAAGCGCTCAAGAAGTTCTTCGCGCGCGCGCAACGCGACTACCCCGACGCGAAGCTGCTGCTTTCGGGCTGGGATTTTTACGGCGGCTGGAAGCCGGAGGACGTCCGTGCGTTTCTGCCGACGCTCAACAGGAACTGCGTGATCTTGTGGGACTACGAGGCGGACTGCCAGGAGGACAGACCCACCTTTGTTGACTGGGACGTAATCGGGAAGTTCCCCTACACCTACTCCACTATCCTCGCGTTTGAGGCGGCGCTTGACGCACGCGCCGACTACCTGTTCATTGAAAAACGCCAGCGGCTCGTGCAGAACGATCCCATGTGCGTAGGCTGGATACACTGGCCGGAGTCGGCCCATACGGACACGCTCTTCCTCGACTTCTTCACCGCCAACGCCTGGTCGGACAAACCGATCCCGCACGGAGAGGTGCTGGACGCCTTCTGCAAAGGTCGCTACGGAAAGAACGCGGCGCTGATGAAGTCCGTGTGGGTGGACGTGCTGGACGCCTCAGCGTTGCGCCGCTGGGACGAATATTCGGAATCGAACCTTAACTGTGCCCAACATCTGGTCTACCATGGCATCCTGAAGAAAGGCTACGAGAAGCGTCCGGCGCAGTGGGGCCCGCCCGTCGCGAAGGCGATGTCCGCACTGCGGCGTCTCGAGGACGCGCCGTGGGACGACGAGTTTGTTCGCCGCGACGCGATCGACATCGTGCGTATGGTGCTTGATAGGCTCATTGTCCTGAAGATTGACGAGCTTGGTTCTGCCGTAGCTGCATGGAGGGGTGGAAAAACAGCAAGCGTACAACAACAAGATGCCGTTGTCGCCCGTGCACGCGAGCTGGCTGCGCTCTTTGATCGCCTTGCCGACGTTCTGGAGCTGCACACGGACTACTCGCTCTGGGAGTCGTACCAGCGGCTTGACGCGATCGAGAAAATCCGAAATCCCGATTTCACCAAAACGCTCTTCGAGAACGCCGTCAACCAGTATTGCTTGAGCCACCAGTACGAGGCGATCCGGTACGTTGTCGCGCCAGCGATGGCAGAACTGGCGGAACGGATTGCCAAGGCCGTGAAATCTGGCGACCGTAAGGTCGGTTTCTCCGTACATCCCAGATTCGGGGCGATCCGCAAGGCCGCGAAGGCGAAACCGCTTGAATCGTTGAGGCCGACCCTGCCGCGTACGAAAGAGAACTTCATCAAGGTCCTTCGCGAAATCTATGTCCGTGTGGGGGTGAAATTGGATTAGGGGAAAGTAAGGTGGCGGCTATGGACACATCAAGGTTAGGATTTATAAAGGGGTTGCTTGCGTCGATGGGGCTTGGTTCCCTCGGCGGCGGGAGCCTCTTCGCCGCACCACCCGGATGGACTCCGCCGAAGAGCGCGAACCTAGTGTTCGGCGTGGTGAGCGATACGCACCTGCGGACGGGGTATGGCTCGAGCGGACGGCCAGGGCGTAGATGGCCCCACAAGTACTTCGCCGCCGCGCTTGCGTACTTCAGGGAGCAGAACGTCGATGCGGTCGTACACTGTGGCGATTTCGCGCACCGGGGGCAGGTCGAGGAGATGTGTTTCCACGCCATGGTTTGGAACAAGATTTTTCCGAAGAACCGGGCTCCAGACGGACACGAGGTCGTCAAACTGTTCGTGACGGGCAACCACGATACGGACGGCGCCGGTTACGGCAGTTTCGTCAAGAACAAGTACCCCGATCCAACGGTGCGCGCGAAGCACGTATTGCAGACTGACATGGCGGCGAACTGGGAGCGCATCTGGGGCGAGAAGTACGAGCCGGTGTGGCACAAGGAGGTGAAGGGGTACCACTTCTTCGGACGCCACTACAATGAGACGAAGGATGAGCTGGTGTCGTGCTTGAAGCGTTACGCCGCCGATCTCTCCGCGAGCAAGGAGAAGGGGCGTCCTTGTTTCTACATGCAGCATACGCGTCCGCTCTGGGACGTGCGCAAGCTGCTGCGCCATCTGTGCAGGGGATGCGTCCCCGTCTCGTTCTTCGGACACAACCACTGGAGCGCGTCGAGCTGGAACGTCATTTCACTCTATAAGGGTGGCGTGCCGTGCATACAGGTGCCGTCGTGCGAGCCGCGCGGATGCGGCGGGCTTGTCGGCGACGGGTGGATCACTGAGGCGAAGATCGAGAAGACGGAACAGGTCTGTATGGGACGACAGGGCTACGTGGTGCGCGTTTACGACGACATGCTTGTGATTTCGCGGCGCGAGTTCGGCGCTGGCGGGAGTCTGGGCGAGGACTGGGTGATGCCGTTCGGGACGGTCAGACCACATCCGTTCTCGAGGGAGGGTCTGAAGAAAGCCGCCGGCGAGCCGCAGTTCCGCGCAGGTGCGAAACTGGTCATCGAAGAAAGCAAAGAGGAAGGCAAGGAAATCAAGATTTCCATTCCTCTCGCCGACGGCAATCCGAAGTGCCGAGTTTATGCGTACGAGGTCGAGATCTCCGGCAAATCTAGCGTAGTGCGCAAGGCGATCTACGCCGCTGGGTGCAACCTGGGCATGGGACATGAACCTGATCGCGGCGTGACTACGCTCCTTGTCGGCAAGTCCGAACTGCCGAAAGGAGAAAAGCTTTCGGTCTCCGCCATTTCTCTAACCTCCGTCGGCACAAGGGGCAAGGCAATCGCCGGATTTATGGTATAATATTCGCCATGAAACTTCAGCGACGTGATTTTCTGCGTGCGGCAGTGGCTTCCGCTGCTACGTGTGCGTTTCCTAACCTGCGTTCGTCGGCGGCATCGCCGAACGGCAAGGTGAACATGGCGTTCGTGGGCATCGGCCACCAGGCCGGACACGACTTCTACAATTTTGCGTACTACAAGGACCTCGTGAACGTGGTCGCCCTCTGCGACACGCAGATGGGCGCGTCCCATACGCTGAACGTCCTGAGGGAGTGTCCGAACGCGCCGCGCTACCAGGACTTTCGCAAGATGCTTGACGAGCACGCTTCCGAAATCGACGCCGTGTGCATTGCCACGCCCGATTTCTCGCACTTCCCCGCCGCGATGCTCGCGATGTCGCTGGGCAAGGCCGTGTTCTGCGAAAAGCCGATGGGCAACTGCTTCCGCGAGATATCCCTGATGGCCGCCGCCGCGAAGAAGTACAAGGTCGTCACGCAGATGGGTAACCAGGGCCATTCGGACGCGAACTACTGGCAGATGAAGGCGCTCGTGGAGAACGGCACGATCAAGGACGTAACGAAGATCAACGCCTTCATGTGCGCGAACAACCGCCGTTGGTTCAAGTGGAATGGCACGCTCACGGAAATGCCGGGGGAGGAGGCTGCGCCAGCGGAGATGGACTGGGACGTGTGGCTCTCGCAGCGTCCGTTCCGTCCGTTCAACCACAACTTCATCAACGGCGACTGGCGCTGCTTCTACGAGTACGGCACCGGCGCTCTCGGCGACTGGGGCGCTCACATCTTCGACGCCGCGCACGAGTTTCTGAAGCTTGGTCTTCCCTGCCGCATCGAGACGGTGAAGAACGACCGCCGCACGCCCGTCGTGTTCCCGATGGCTTCTACAATCCGCTACGTGTTCCCCGCGCGCGGACCGGGGTTCCCCGAATGTACGCTTGAATGGAGCGACGGCGCGGGCAACTTCCCCGCGTTGCCTGAGAAGATCACTGACAAAAGGTGGCGGCGCAAGGATGTGGGCGCGGAACTGTATCTCGCGGACGGGCGCGTGTTTTCGCGCACGAGCCATGGCGCCGCACTGCAGGTGGTGGCCGGCGCTGATCCGCGTGACCCCGCTGTTAAGAAACTGATGCGCGACTTCCCGAAAGGCAGCAGCGGACACTACCTCAACTTCATCAAGGCCGTGAAGGGCGAGGAGAAGGCGAACAGCGATTTCTCCGTCGCCGGCCCTCTTTCTCAGGTGCTGGCCCTCGGCGCACTCGCGCAGCGGCTCGCAGAGCCCGTGCTGGAGTTCGACGCCAAGAAGCTTCGCTTTGTGGGTAACGATGCCGCGAATCGCCTTCTTGATGGCCCGCCCGTACGGAAGGGCTGGGAAGAGTTCGCCAGTCTGTGAACGATTCGCCTCAAGGCATTGTGTATCTCTGATTGCATGTGCGCATGAACGGGAAAACGGACAGACCGATATGCCATGTCGTTGCGGGGCCTAACGGCTCCGGAAAGTCCACTTTTGCACTTAGGTACCTGCCTGAGTACGCAGGGGCAGTGGAGTACGTGAATCCCGACCTCATGGCACAGGGGATGTCACCGACAGACATACACCTTTCCGCCATCAAGGCGGGTAAATTGACGCTGGAGCGGATATCCGAGCTAATTGAGTCGCGTACGTCGTTTGCCTTCGAGACTACGCTTTCGGGACGCGGGTATCTGCGTCTGCTTGCCGACGCGAGGGCGCGTGGCTACGTGATTGCGCTCTATTACCTCTGGATGCCAGAACCCGCGGCGCTGCCGTTGCGCATAAACCACCGCGTGCTCGCGGGCGGGCACGACGTGCCGACAGCGGACGTATTGCGCCGGTACGCGCGTTCCGGCGCGAACGTCAAAGACTATGCGGCGCTTGCCGACTCGTTGCTGGTGTTCTACGCCGTGCCCGCAATCCCGCGGCTGATATACAGGCGCAACGGTGAGACTCTGGTTCTGGACTCTGCTTTGGCGGAGCCGATGAGAAAGGAACTTGGAATATGATTGACCGTAAGGACTGGCCAGAGGACGCGCGAAACGCGCAAGATGCGTTCGACGAGGCGTCGTGGGACGCGATCGAGGGATACCGCGACACAGGTGAAATGGTGCCCGGGATGAAGGACGGCAAGCTACACCTTTACACTGTTGATGAGGCCCTACGCACCCGTCCGGATTACGAGATGCGCAAGAAGGACGTGGGCGAATGGCGTCGGCGCAACCTCATAGCGCAGTTCAAAGCCGCCGGCATAGAGCTTACGCCAGATGTCTGGGAACGCCTTGCCGCAGACCGCCGTCAGGCTCTTGAAGACGACCTTGCATGGATCCATCCTTGATACCCAGCCTCTGAAATTAAGGGAAATGGTGGAAACGGAGACGCTAGATTTCTCGATGCGGAGCGTGGCCGCAGGCGGCGACGGCTGGCCACAGGGACGCTACTACTACGACGATGGCGTGCGTGTGCGTGAACTGCTGTCGTTTGAACAGGTGTTTGAAATCTGTCCCTTTGAAGTGGGGGTGGATAGGCGTAAGGAGAAACGTGCGCACGCGAGTCGCCTCAAGTCGATATGCGGTCCACTAGAACTAGACCCGTTGATGAGGCGTCCGTTTTCGTCCCTCTCCAACGGCGAGATGCAACGCGTCCTGTTCGCGAGGGCGTATTTGAGGCGTCCGGAACGACTTGTACTCGTCGATCCGTTTGCCGGTCTGGACGCTGGAAGGTGCGATGCGGTGGGAAAGCTGATAGACGCGCTTGTGGCGGACGGGGTGAAGGTGCGCATCAGGCAGAGCGCAGGCGAAAATGATGGACGAGTTTTGTCCCGTCCGTCGCCGCGACGAAAAGCAACCGCCCCTGCGACGCGGACGGACGCCGAACCAGTAGTTGAGCTGCGCGACGTAACGGTGAGGTTTGGGCGCAGGGTTCTTTTCGACCGTCTTTCATGGACGGTGCGGCGCGGCGAGCGGTGGGTGCTTAGGGGCCCGAACGGCAGCGGGAAGACAACGCTCTTCGCTCTCATCACGGGGGATTGTCCGGCGGCGTACGCCAACGACGTACGGGTGTTTGGCGTACGGCGCGAGGTTGGTGTGCCGCTAGATGCTGTACGGCGTCGGATCGCCATGGTGAGCCCGGAGCAGCAGATGTATTCCGGGGTTTCGCCTACCCGTCTCGTGGAGGACGCATTGCGGCGCGAGCCGGAACTGTTGTTGCTGGACGAACCTTGCATGAACCTTTCTGATGCCGGGGCTCAACGTCTTCTCCGGCGAATAGCGTCGTGGCTGGAAGCGCGGCCGTCGGTCACGGCAATCTGCATAGCGCACCGAGCGATCCACGTACCACCGGGATTCGAGCTGGAAACACACATAAAAAACCTTTCGGCGCATATTGACCCGTAAAATGCAATGTGATATACTATTTCTTCCCAGCTAAACAGAGACAATATGGCAAAAGACGACGACAAGGCTATAGAAGTGACGGGAACCGTTACAAAGGTTCTCCCGGCCACTATGTACAAAGTCCAGCTCGATAACGGGCACGAAGTGCTCGCCCACATCTCGGGAAAGATGCGGAAGTTTTTCATCAAGATCGCGATTGGCGACAAGGTGACGGTTGAGATTTCGCCGTACGACCTCGGAAAGGGGCGTATCACTTATCGCCACAAGGAGCCTCCGCGTCCACAGGCCTGAGGTGGCCGATGGCGCGGCATCTACTTTCTCTGCACGGCGTATCGCTTGCTTTTGGAGGTGACTCCGTCCTTGACGGGGTCTCCTTGAATGTCGAAAGCGGCGTTCGAGCCTGTGTGACTGGACGTAACGGAGAGGGGAAGTCAACGCTGCTTAAGGTAATCGCCGGGCTGATCGAGCCTGATGCCGGCGAGATAATACGCGCACCGGGGCTCAAGGTTGCGTTCCTTGAACAGGAAGTGCCGTCAGACCGCGACGGCACCGTGGAGGAAATCGCCCGTTCCGGCAAGATGATTTCGCAGATGGGGCTTGACCCCGCAGCCGTGTTCAACTCGCTTTCCGGCGGGTTGCGCCGCCGAGTGCTGCTCGCACGTGCGCTTGCGGACGACCCCGACCTCGTCCTTCTGGACGAGCCCACGAACCATCTCGACATCGCGTCCATCGAATGGCTTGAGGCGTTCATTCGCCGGCAGACGGAAACGGCGTTCCTCTTCGTCACGCACGACCGCGCGTTCCTGAAATCGGTGGCCACCTACGTTTACGACCTCGACCGAGGGGCTCTCTCCGGTTGGAACTGCGACTACCGCACGTTCCTGCAGCGCAAGGCGGATTTGCAGGCGGACGAGGCTGCGCTCTGGGCGAAGAAGGCCAAGAAGCTCGCTCAAGAGGAGGCGTGGATACGTCAGGGCGTGAAGGCACGCCGTACGCGCAACCAGGGGCGCGTCGAGGCGTTGCGGCAGTTGCGCCTTGAATTCGCGAACCGTCGCACCGCGCCCGGCACCGCGACCCTGCGGGTGGACACCGCCGCCGCGTCTGGAGACCGCGTGATCAAGATCGAGGACTTGTCCTTCTCCTACGGCGACGGCCGCGAAATAGTGAAGGACTTCACGGCAGACGTCCTGAAGGGCGAGCGTATTGGCGTAGTAGGCGGCAACGGCACGGGCAAGACAACTCTCCTGAAGCTGCTTACTGGGTCGCTCGCGCCCACGTCCGGGTCGGTGACGCTTGGTACGCGCGTGGAGATGGCGTTCTTCGACCAGCTGCACGCGCAGCTGGATGGCGAGATGACGGTCAAGGAGATCGTTGCTCGCGACCGCGACACCGTCACCGTAGGCGGCGTGACGAAGCACGTGTTCGCATACCTTGCTGATTTCCTTTTCACCCCGGAACGCGCCCGCACTCCGGTGAAGGCGCTTTCCGGAGGGGAGAAAGCGCGTCTGCTCCTCGCGCGTCTATTCCTGAAACCGTCGAACCTGCTCGTGATGGACGAGCCGACGAACGACCTCGACGTTGAGACGCTGGAGCTACTGGAGGAGCAGCTGCTCGACTACAAAGGCACGCTTCTTGTGGTCTCGCACGACCGTGCGTTTCTCGACAACGTGACGACGAGCTGCTACGTGCTTGCTGGCGACGGCGTGGTGCGTCCGTGCGCTGGAGGTTACGCTGAGGCGTCGCGGTTGCTGAAGCAGGTCAAGGAGGCGGCGGCGGAAGCCGTGTCCGCCCGCGCAGAAGAACGCCCGCAACGTAAGGCGGATGAAAAGACACGTCCCCGGAAGCTCTCCTACAAGGAGCAGCGTGAGCTGGAGGCGTTGCCCGAGCGCATTGCGTCGCTTGAGGCGGAGATCGCGGAGATTGAGTCATCGCTCGGCGATCCCGCGTTCTACACGAAGGATGCATCGCGCACGTCGGCGCTTTCGGAGCGGCTTTCAGCCGCGAAGGACGAGCTTGACGCCGCAGAGACTCGGTGGCTGGAACTTTCGGAGCTTGCTTGAATGATTGAATGATTCGCGTTTTGGCTTGACAAACGCTAAGAAAAGGCGTATAACTATATAAGCAAAGGCACAGATTAGGAGTTGAAATGGCTGTTAACAAATATCTAGATTCGTTCATGAAGGCGTTTCCCTACGAGGGACTCACCTACGACGACGTGACCCTCGTCACGCAATACGCTGATTTTCTGCCGGACGACGCGTCCCTCGAAACGCAGTTGACGTCCCGCCAGAAGATGAACATCCCGTTCGTCTCCGCCGCGATGGACACCGTCACCGAAGCGCCGATGGCGATTGCGATGGCGCTTGCGGGCGGTATTGGCGTGATCCACAAGAACCTTGAGGAGGACGACCAGGCGGCGCAGGTGGCGAAGGTCAAGAACTACCTCAACGGACTCATCGAGAAGCCCGTCTGCTTCCACGCAAACGACGACATTAGCTTCCTCCGCGCTGAAAAGCGCCGCATGGGCCTCAAGTTCAACGGTTTCCCTGTCCTCGACGACCATGACCGCCTCGTTGGCATGATTACCTCCGGCGACATGCGCTACGCGCCGCTCGATGCCGCGAAGCTCGCCGACGTGATGCAGAAGAACCCGATCACCGCGAAGCCCGGCACGTCCCTTAAGAAGGCATACGACATCATGCGCGCCAACAAGATCGGTAAGCTGCCGCTCGTTGACAAGGCTGGCCGCGTCGTGGGGCTCTATTCGTTCACGGACGTCCAGCGCCTTGTCGAAAACAAGAACCCCACGTACAATTGCGACGACCGCTTCCGCCTGCGCGCAAGCGCGTCCGTCAGCGGCGGCGCCGGCGACCGTTCGCGCATGGAGAAGCTCGCCGACGCGGGCGTGGACGTGGTGGTGGTCGATTCCGCGCATGGCCACACTAAGGGCATAATGGACATGACCTCGTGGATCGTCAAGCACTTCCCGAAGGTGGACGTGATCGCGGGTAACATCGCGACGGGCGAGGCCGCCGTGGCGCTCGCGAAGGCAGGCGCACACGCCGTAAAGGTTGGCATCGGGCCAGGTTCGATCTGCACCACGCGCGTCGTGTGCGGCGTTGGCATCCCGCAATTGACGGCGGTGTACAACGCGGCGAAGGCGCTTCGCGGATCGGGCGTACCCGTGATCGCGGACGGCGGCATCAAGCTCTCCGGCGACGTTCCCAAGGCGCTCGCGGCGGGTGCGTCGAGCGTGATGCTCGGCAGTGTGCTTGCGGGAACGGAGGAAAGCCCGGGCGAGAAGATCTACCAGAACGGACGCCAGTACGTAGTCTATCGCGGCATGGGCTCGCTCGGCGCGCTCAAGAACGGCAAGGGTTCGCGCGCGCGCTATTTCCAGGACAATGAGGCGGACGAAGACCTCGTGCCGCAGGGCATTGAGGGAATGGTTCCGTACTCGGGCCGCGTCCACTCCATCATGACGCAGTTCTGCGGCGGACTACGCGCGTCGCTCGGCTACTGCGGCACGAAGACGATTGCTGAGCTACAGGCTCGCGGCAAGTTCTACCGCGTCACGACGGCGGGTCTTCGCGAGGCGCGTCCTCACGACATAACGATCACGAAGGAAGCGCCAAACTACAGGGCTTAGCGCGGGCGGCATGCCAATGAGCGATTTGCGCGAATTCACGAGTTGTGTTCTGGGTATTTCCGCGATTTTCGTCGGGCGGCTTTTGTTTGGACTTGACTGGGTTTACGCCATACTTCTTTATTTCCCTGCAAACGGCTTGCCGCGCCGAATCCTTGCCAACGATGGAAGAGGCGTGATTAGGTGCGCTTCGACGCTGGCGCTGTATCCGTTCGTTACGATATTCACTCCATTCGTGCTGCGGCTGTGCCTGAAGAGCATGGTGCGTCACGGGGATAAGGTTCCGGATGGAGTGGGAATGATTGTGATAACGGCGATAATCGCACTGCTTTTGCTGCTTGGCGTTTTCATGGTGGCAACGTTCATTGCGAATTGCGTCGGACGCTTTTCCATTCCTGCAAGGGCGCATGCGGTGCTGGCAAGGGTGATGCTTGCCATGGCTACGTTGTTTGTGATGGTTGTTGCCATAAGGCTCATGCAGGAGGTGGATGCGCGTTACATCAGAATCCCGCTTCCGCTGAAAATGGCATTTTCGATCATGTTCATGGGCGCGTCGGCATTCATGTTGGGGCGAGTGTTTTCCAGCAAGATGCATGAAAGCGCGATGACGGTTTCAGTGGCCTCGAAACCGCCTTCCGCCATGCGGGTGTCGCATACGGACGTGAAGATGTCCAACGTCATGGGAATGGACAAGGCGAAGGAGCAGATACGGTTGCGGTTGATAGAGCCTGTACGCAATCCAGACCGCGCAAGGCGTTACGGACTCAAGGTCGGCGGCGGCGTGTTGCTGTATGGTCCGCCCGGAACCGGAAAGACCATGCTTGCCCGTGCGGTCGCCGGCGAGCTGAATCTGCCGTTCTACATGATAACGTCGGCAGACGTGTTCGGGAAATACGTGGGCGAATCGGAACAGAACATAAGGAACATTTTCAGCGAGGTGAGGAAGAATCCCCTCTCGGTGGTTTTCATAGACGAACTGGAAACTCTCTTCCCCAAGCGCACCGCCGACGTACACGAAACCACGCGAAAAGTGATTTCCCTTCTGTTGCAGGAACTGGACGGACTCGACTCCGGCAAGAATCCCATTCTCCTTCTCGGCGCAACGAACGTCCCATGGATGGTTGACGAGGCGTTCCTCCGCCCCGGCAGGTTCGATGCGAAGATATTCGTCGATTTGCCCGATGCAGACGCCAGACGGAAGATGCTCATCGCGGCTTTCGCCAAGGGCAACGTCCCCCATGAACCGGGCTTGACCGCGTATATGGCTGAGCGGACGAAGCATTACAGCGGAGCCGACTTGAACGGTGTCATGGACAGGATTCGCCAGCTTGCCTACGCCCGCAACGTGAAATGCTACGATCGCGCGCTGGCGGATGAGGCGATTGCCTCCATCACGCCTTCGGCAAATGGCGCGCTGATGGACCAGATACATGACTGGGAAGCGGAGACCATGTCCAACACATCGGGCAATTCCGGTGGCAACGGCGTGAAAATCGCCGTGCGTCCCACGGTCAAGCTTGACGACGTGGCCGGGATGGAGGACGTGAAGGAGCAGATACGCATGCGCCTCATCGAGCCGATGCGCAATGCGTCCCTTGCGTCCTACTACGGAATAAGGACTGGCGGCGGAATGTTGCTGTATGGCCCGCCCGGCACGGGCAAGACTTTTCTGGCAAAGGCCGTCGCAGGGGAGTTGTCGTTGCCGTTCTTCGCGGTCACCGCTGCCGACATCTTCGGGAAATACATCGGCGAATCCGAGAAAAACGTGCGCAAGCTCTTCCGTGAAATACGCAAGAACGAGCTCTCGGTGGTGTTCATAGACGAACTTGAGACAATATTCCCCAAGCGGACAGCCGATGTACACGAGACCACGCGCAAAGTGATTTCCCTTTTGCTGCAGGAGCTTGACGGACTTGACGGCAACAAGAATCCAATTCTCCTCCTTGGCGCAACGAACGTCCCGTGGATGGTTGACGAGGCGTTCCTTCGTCCCGGCAGGTTTGACATCAGCATATACATCGGCGCTCCCGACCTTAAGGCCCGACAATATATGCTCTACCGTGCATTCGAGCGCGGCGGCGTGCCGTATGAGGAAGGGATCGTGGAGCATGTCGCGCAGCGCACGGAGAACTTCAGCGGTGCGGACCTTAACGGCGTGATGGAGCGCATAAGGCAGGTCGCGTTCAGCAAACGGAGTTCCTATTACACCATAGCGATAGCCGATGAAGTCCTTTCTGGTTCTCGACCCTCGATAAACGGCGAACTCGTGGAGCGGATAAAGAACTGGGAACGTTCGCAGGCGCACTAGGATATGGCAAATTCTGAAAAGGCGAGATGGCTAAGGTTTTGCTACATGTATGCTGCGGGCCGTGCGCGAGCGCGTGCGAACCAGCGCTGCGCGACCTCGGAAACGATGTCGTCATGTTCTTCTCAAACTCCAACATCGACACGGAGGAGGAATTCAAGAGGCGCCTTGCCAACGCGCGCGCATTGGGAGCGGCGGACGGCGTGGAGGTTGTGGCAGACGCCTACGACCACGCCGACTGGCTTGAGAAGGTCGCGAAAGGACTGGAGGACGAGCCGGAGAAGGGAAGCCGTTGCGCGAAGTGTTTCCGCTACAACCTTTCCCGCGCGGCAGCATACGCCGCCGAACACGGCTACGACGCATTCACGACGTCGCTAACTGTTTCTCCGCACAAGGTAAGCCGCATGGTGTTCGACGCGGGCGCGGACGCCGCATGGAGCGTTTCCGCGAAGGAGTGCGGCGGCTCGGCGGCATCGTCGCCGAAGTTCCTCGAAATCGACTTCAAGAAGCGCGACGGATTCCTGAAATCGCTGCGCCGTTCCGCTGAACTCGGGCTTTACCGGCAACCATATTGCGGCTGCGAATTCTCGCGGCGTGGCGCGGATGGGGAAAATGTGGTAAAATAATGACGTTTTGCATCAACAAGGAATGAGCAACATGGAAATAGTATCTACAGAGAAGGCGCCCAAGGCGCTTGGACCGTACAGCCAGGCAATCAAGGCCGGCGGCTTCATCTTCTGCTCCGGGCAGATTCCAATCGATCCGGCCGCCAACGCCGTGGTCGCAACGACGATCGAGGACCAGACGCGCCAGGCGATCACCAACCTCGGAAACGTGCTGAAGGCCGCAGGGTCCAGTCTTGCCAAGGTCGTGAAGACAACGGTGTTCATCAGCGACATGAACGACTTCGCCGCGCTCAACGGCGTCTATGCGGAGCTGTTCGGCGATGCTAAGCCTGCGCGCAGCTGCGTTCAGGTGGCGCGTCTCCCGAAGGACGTGAAGCTCGAAATCGAGGCGATAGCCGAAGCGTGAACAGTCGTCGCACAGCAGCTTTCATAGTCGCCCGCTGGCTGGCGACGCACGACTTCCCGAACGAGATGCTGCCGAAGGACGGCCCCGACAGGGCGTTCGTGCAGGATCTTGTCTATACGACGGTGCGCATGTTCCGTCCGCTCCGCTCCGTGCTGGGCGAGTTGTTGGAGAAATGGCCGAAGGGCGAATTGGAGGCGCTGCTCCTTGTTGGCGCGGCGCAGATACTCTACATGCCTGACGTGCCGGACTTCGCCGCCGTGAACGAAACCGTCGCCGCCTCGAAGATGAACGCCCGCGGGCGGCGTCTCGACCGCGTTGTGAACGGCGTGTTGCGCAACCTCCTTCGGAGGCGAGAAGAGTTCGAGTCGAAGCTCGCCGCCGCGTCGCTTGCGGTGCGCGAGTCGTATCCCGACGCGCTCGTCGCGCGATGGACGGCGCGGTACGGCGCTGACGGTGCGGAGAAGCTCGCGCGTTGGCACAACATGCCGGCCGAGACGTGGCTGGCCCGTCCCGACGGCTCTTTCGAGAAACTGCCGCGCGGCGTGAAGGTTTCGGACCAGCCAGGGTTTGCGGAAGGGGCGTTCATCGTGCAGGATCCCGCCACGGCTTGCGCCGTTGACCTGCTCGACGTCGCGCCGGGAATGGCGGTGCTCGATTACTGCGCCGCGCCTGGCGGCAAAGGCGTGCAGATCGCATGGAGGCTGAACGGTTCTGGAAACGTTGTGGCGCAGGAGGTGAACCCGAAGCGGCTGCGTCGTCTGGAGGAGACCTTTGCGCGTATGAGGCTTGGAACGGTCTCCGCCGTCCAGAAGGTGGAGCCGGGCACGCTTTTCGACCGTGTACTTGTTGACGCGCCATGTTCGAACACGGGCGTGATTCGCCGTCGCCCCGATGTCCGCTGGCGCTTGAACGCCAGCCACATAGCACAGCTTGCCGTCCTCCAGCGGCAGATACTCGATGCGGCTGCGGCGCACGTGAAGCCTGGCGGACGCCTTGTCTATTCGACGTGTTCCAATGAACCGGAGGAGAACGCGGAGCAGATAGCGGCGTTTCTCGCAGCTCATCCTGATTTCACAGAGTCGGCCCGCAAGGAGTCAGTGCCGTTCGAGACTGGGCACGACGGCGCGTTTGCTTGTGCGCTCGTGCGAAGTGGGAAAGAGCTGAGCGAAAATCCATAAGGAACGATGTCAAGGAAAAGAAAGAAGACAAAGTTCGCGTGTTGGTGCGAATATGTGGTCCTGCGGTTCGCGTGCGCCGTGGTCAACGCCGTACCGTACCGCCTTGCCTGTGCAATAGCGCGGGGGTTGGCCAGCTTCGCATTTTCGTGCGGGTTCCACAAACGGCGCACTCTTGAGCGAATTAAGGCCGTGTTTCCGGAAAAGGACGGCGCCGAATGTCGCAGGATAGCTGTGTTTTCGCTGCAGAACGTCATGCAGAGCGCCGTGGAGATGATCCGTGCGCACAGATTGGACAGAAAGTGGATCGATGCGCACGTAAAGGACGTGCAGGTCTATGCCGATCGCCTGCGCTCGATAATGGACGAGGGGCGTGGTGCGGTCATTTTCGTGCCGCACTGCGGCAACTGGTACATGGCCGCATGGGCGATGGCTCGTCATGGAATCCCCATTTCCGCCATTGCGGCGCGTCAGCGCAATCCGTACGTCGAGGCGTGGATGCAGCGTCAGTACGGCTCCATCGACGTGATGACGCGCGGGTCCGCGATGGTACTGCACGACGTGCTCTCACGCATCGCGGCCGGACGTGCCTTCGCGATACTGCCCGATTTGCGCGCGGCAAGTCCCGATACCGAGGTTCGTTTCCTCAACGGCACCGCGAACATTTCGCATGGCGGTGCGATGTTCGCCGTGGCGTCTGGCGCCCCCGTCGTAGTGGCCATAATGCGCCGCGAGAACGGGATGCACACTTTCGATCATCTGGCCACATTGCGTCCCGATCCAGGTGCACGCGACCGCAGGGAGGAAGCCCGCCGCATCATGCGTGAGGCGATGGCGCTCATCGACGAAGGCGTACGCAAGACGCCCGAACAGTGGTTTTGGTACAACAGCCGCTGGATACTCCAGCCGGCAAAAAGGAAAAAACACAAGAAAGCGAAAAAGGGAAACACATGAACGCACGTTCCATAACCGCAGTAGCAGTACCCGCACTCGTCGCAGGTGCGTTGTTGGGGTATTTCATCCGTCCGTCAGATTCCGCTGCGCCAGCCGAGAAACCGCAGCCGACGCACGAAAAACAGTCGGCGAAGAAGGAAAACCGCAGACCCGAGCGCGACGCTGACCTTGAACGTCTCCGTGCTCGCGTCCGCGACTTGGAGCGTCAGCTTGCCGCCGCCGCAACAGCCGCCGCCGAAAAGACTGTTGAGACGCCGGCAAGTAACCGCGCGGAGCGTGTTGACGTTCCCTTCCGGCATGGTCCGCCGTCTGCTGCGGAAATACGCGAGCGCATGGAGGCGATGCGAGTGAACGATCCCGAACGCTACACGCAGATGACTAACAACATGGCGCGCTGGAGGGCACGTAGGCAGGAGCGTCTCCAGACCCAATTCAGCCTTCTCGCCAACGCCGATACCGCGCACATGACGAAGTCGCAGCGGGAGGTCCATGCGAAATACTTGGATCTGCTGGCCAGGGAAGAAGAGCTGCGTGAACTGATGAACCCGGACAACACGAACGTTACCGACGAACAGCGTGATGCAGCGTTCAGGGAAATGCGCGAGACGTCTCATGAACTCCGCAAACTGGAGAGGGAGGAACGCAACACGCTCCTGACCCAGACCGCCAACGCGCTGGGGCTCACCGGCAATGACGCAGACGAAGTCGTAAGTGCGATTAAGGCCGTTTACGAGGCTACAGGGCAAGGCGGGCATGGATGGCACGGTGGTCCGCATGGTCCTGGTGGCGGACCTGGTGAACCCGGAAGACGTGGCCGCCGCTGATAATTTCATGTTAAAAGGAAGGATAACGAGATATAATGAAACTGGTTGCAATGTTTATATCGACGGCTTTTGCCGCAGTCGCCGCGACGGATATTCATGTGTCGCCGAAGGGCGACGATTCCGCAGATGGTTCGTTTGAGCGTCCGTTTGCCACGGTGGCGCGTGCTCGCGACGCCGTGCGAACGCTGAAGAAGTCGGGCGCGTTCCCGAAGGGCGGCGTGAACGTGTGGCTGCACGGCGGCGAATACATGATGCGCGAGACGCTGTCGCTCGGTGCGAATGATTCAGGTGCCGCCGACTCGCCGGTTTCATACCGCGCATGGAAGGGTGAAAGTCCAGCCCTCGTTGGCGCGTGGACCGTGCCGTCGTCCGCATGGCGCAAGGCCGACGACCCGCGCATCCCCGCAGAGGCGAAGGGGAAGGTCTGGGTGGTGGACGTGAAGTCGCTCGGTTACGACGCGCTTGAGCCCGACGCGCTATGCGGATTCCACACCGCGCGGCCCAAGTTCCGAATCCGCTCGCTCACCTGCGACGGAAAGCGCCTTACGCCCGCACGCCACCCGAACACGGGATTTCTCCGCACTGGCACGGTCATCGACAAGGCGGGTGTGTTCAAGGCGGATCTCGGCGACATGACGCGCTGGTCGCGTGCGAACGCGCCGGGTCTTGAGGCGCTGGGATATTGGAGGTATCTGTGGGCCGACCAGACGGTTCCGGTCTGCGTCGATCCTGCCGCGGGGACGGTTTCGTTCGCGCTTGACGCGGCCGCTTCCGGCACGGACGCCGGAACGTCGTTCCACCTGAGTGAGGCGAGCGCCGCCGCTGCGAAGTCCGGCCGGCTCTACCGCATCATGGTTTGCGCGGGCATGCCGTTCTACTTGCAAAACGCGCTCGCGGCCCTCGACGCCCCGGGCGAATGGTATCTGGACCGCACGACCGGGCTTCTGTACGTCTGCCCCGAAGACGCCAAGGGCGATCCTTCCAAATGCCGCTACGAGCTTTCCCTCGCGGCGAAGTCGCTCGTGTTGGCGAAGGACGCCGCGCACATCCGCTTCGAGGGAATCGCGTTTCGCGGCGGACGCCACCACGGCGTGGAGATGCGCGGTGTCTCCGACGTGAAGATCGAGAACTGCGACTTCCGCAACTTCGGTGGACACGGCCTCGTGCTTGACCATGCGCGTGATTCGCTCGTGCGCGGCTGCTCGTTCCGCACGTTCGGGCACTGTGCGATGACGCTTGACGGCGGCGACAGGAAGACGCTTACCCCGTCCGGCGTCACGATTGAATCATGCGACTTCAGCGACACCGGCCTTGCGATGCGCACCTACACGCCGGGAATCTGGGTGATGGGCTGCGGACACCGCATCGTGTGCAACGATTTCCACGACCTCCCCTCGAGCGCGGTGCGGATCATCGGAAACGAGCATCTCTTCGCATCCAACCTCGTCGAGCGCGTGGTGCAGGAGTCCGACGACCAGGGCGCGGTGGACATGTGGGGCGATCCCACGTATCGCGGCAACAAGTTCATCCACAACATCTTCCGCGACGTCGGGCGCGGCGGCGCGTTCGTGCGGTGCGGACAGGGCGGCATCCGCTTCGACGACTCCATCTCCGGCAATCTCGTGTACGGCAACCGTTTCGACAACTGCTCGAAGGCGCACTTCGGCGGCGTGCAGATGAACGGCGGACGCGACAACGTGGTGCGCAACAACGTGTTCACGCGCTGCCGCTACGGCGTCACGTTTTCGCCATGGATGCAAGACCACTGGCGGAAGTTCCTTTCCGGCGCGCGGGGCAAGACCTCCCGCGAGGCGGCGAACGTCGAAGGCGCGGCGTTCAAGGCGAAGTACCCAGAGTTCGCGTCCGCCCTCGACACGCCCATGCGCAACACGCTCGAATGCAACGTGTTCGAGGGCGACGAGAAGTCGTTTACGTGGCGTGCGCCTGCGACGACGGTCAAGCGCGGGAACGTGTGCGTGCCGAAGCTTCCGGCGGACCTTTCGTCCATCCCCGGTTTTGAGCCGCTTCCGCCCGAGTCCGCGATAGGCTCGCGCAAGCCCTGAAATTGGCACAAGGAGAGACAACAATGGTGCGCCAAGCAAAGCTCGGCAGAACTAACAGAAGAAAGGAATCTGTACGGCAAAGAAAACGACATGCCGATAGGAAGGCTGGCTGCGCGGAGAAGACCGGCAAGGCAAACGAAGGGTTGCCGCAGGCACCGTGGGATTCGCGGCGGCGAGCGCAACCGCAAGGGAGCGCAGCGCCATCCCGGAACGCATTTCTTTGACGGACCAGGCGGAGGCAAGAAGCACAAGGGCAAGAAGTTCGTGCATCCGGCGAACGCCAACCGCTCGCACCACAAACGCACCAACTTCCAAGGCCGCCGCCAGCCCGACTTCGGACAAAAGTAAAACGCCCTATGGACAGGATGCATTTGCCGTGAGGACAGGATGCATTTGCCGTGTGGACAGGCATTGAAAATGCCGCCATTATGCGCCGCTGTCCACGGCCCAGAGTGCTTTGTTCACGCAGGGAACCTGGCTTGGACGTGCTGGAAGACCATTTTGTACATGTGCCGCATTGTGCGCGACGGTTCTTCGTAGTTGTTGCACGATTC
>Ga0310694_10001263_pt1 | contig 29306 bp, 24 predicted proteins | sample 174DNAGHGhighgp2_FD_203884 | JGI IMG/M metagenome (GOLD analysis project Ga0310694, IMG submission 203884) | Sheep rumen microbial communities from Palmerston North, Manawatu-Wanganui, New Zealand - 1742 DNA GHGhigh gp2 (v2) (version 2) | ecosystem: Host-associated > Mammals > Digestive system...
TTCTTTCTGCACGCGGTCGTAGGTCTCGCCCATGAAGCGCTTGATGCTGTATACGGTGTTGTGAGGATTGGTGATGGCCTGACGCTTGGCAGGGTCGCCCACCTTGCGGTCGCCATTCTCAAGGAAACCGACCACCGATGGGGTAGTGCGGTTGCCTTCGCTGTTTGTAATAACCACAGGCTCATTGCCTTCCATGACGCTGACGCAACTGTTGGTAGTTCCTAAGTCTATTCCTATGATTTTTCCCATAATTGTATATTTTTTTGTTTTTTTTCGATTTTGATTATTTCACAGTGTATCACAACAAGAAAAATGCCAAAACTGTCTTTTGTGTCAGATATGACAATTTGTCATGCCATTATTGCGGGCCCTTTTTCAAAAAAATAAATACTTTTGCATAGTTTTTTTGTTGAGTGATTGTTGCTATTTTTTTGCTAATTAGCGTTTAGTGTCCTTTTTATATTATTATTGAATTCATTCATTTATAATAATTATAATAGCCTAATGAAAAAAAACAGAATGCTTTACCTTTTGACGATGTCTCTTTTTCTTGTCATTTTTTCCTCATGTGGCAAGGATGACATAGAAGTTGTCGAATCTGGCACTTCGGTCAGCTATGATGATGTTGATTTCGACCGCACCATCACTGTCATTTTCTCTTCCAGCGGCAACGCTACTGTCAGCGGACAGGGCGACGACCAGACGGTCTCTATTTCCGGCAACGGCGTTACGGTGACCAATACCGGCAGCGAGATGATAACTTATTCTCTTTCGGGCTCCACGTCGAATGGGTTCCTGAAGGTCTACAGCGCCTCGGCGCAGGCCATCAAGCTCAACGGCGTGTCTGTCACCAACACCAGTGGCGCAGCCATCAATATTCAGGGCTCTGCCGAGTCGCTCTCGTCTGGTGCCGTGACCTATGTGGTGCTGGAAGGCACCAACACCCTGGGCGACGGCTCCACCTATAGCAATACTCCCGACGACGAGGATGAGAAGGGCGCTATCTTCGCCGAGGGGCCGCTCGTCTTCAGCGGCGATGGCAGCCTCACTGTCAAGGCCGTGGGCAAGAGCGGCATAATGAGCGACGACGATGTCACCATCAATGGTGGCACCATAACCGTCACCTCGACGGCAAAAGTCTTCGTCACCAATGGCGACACCACGAAGGTGGCCGGCGTGAAAGCTAAGGACGGCTTCGTGATGAACGACGGCAACCTCACTGTCACCTGCAGCGGCACTGGCGCCAGGGGCATGAGCAGCGACGGCACGGCAACCATCAACGGCGGCACAATCAATATCACCGTGACGGGTTCCAACTTCGGCTCGAGCAGTGGCAATGGCGGTAATCATGGTGGCCCTGGCGGTAACAGCTCGTCGAGCGACAACAGTGTGGCTGCCAAGGGCATGAAGTTCGACGGCAATATCACCGTCACCGGCGGCACCCTCATCGTCAACTGCAGCAACCACGAGGCCATCGAGAGCAAGGGCGAGATAAATGTCAGCGGTGGCCACATCTACAGCCATTCTGCTGGCGACGACGCCATCAACTCCTCTTCGAACCTGACCATCGACGATGGCTACGTGTGTGCCTATTCGTCCGCCAACGACGGCATCGACGCCAACGGCAACCTCTACATCAACGGTGGCGTCGTCTATGCCATCGGCTCATCCAGTCCCGAGCTGGCCATCGATGCCAATACCGAGGGTGGCTACAAGCTGTATGTCAACGGTGGCACGCTCATAGCCATCGGCGGCCTCGAGAGCGGCTCGTCGCTCAGCCAGAGTTGCTACAGCACCTCGTCGTGGTCGTCAAGCACATGGTACTCGATGACGGTGGGCAACACGGTCTACGCCTTCAAGACGCCCTCCAGCGCTGGCTCCTCGCTGATAGTCTCTGCCTCGTCGACGCCTACGCTCAAAAGCGGCGTCAGCGCCAGCGGTGGCACCGAGTACTTCAACGGCATGCTTCTCGTCGGCGCCAGCGTCAGTGGTGGCAACTCCGTCTCGCTCAGCTCCTACAATGGTGGCAATTCGGGCGGTGGCCCAGGTGGTCACTAATAGCCCTCAATGTATAGTATATAATTATTAACTACTCATGAATAAAAGAATTAGAAGAATAACGGCCGTCGTGGCTCTTCTGCTGATGGCTCAATCATACCTCTCCAATTCAGCCTGCGCGCAGACAGATGTCGCCCTCGACCCTGAGTTCGGCGCGCGCGTGTCGCTCTCTGTCGACAAGAAGCTGACCAAGGGGCTGCACCTGTCGCTCGAAGAGGAAATCCGTCTGGACGACAACTTCTCCTCGTTCAACCGGTTGCACACCACGCTGGGGCTTTCCTACAAGCTGAATGAGCATCTCAAACTGGGCATCGGTTATGCTATGATAAACCCTTACAGTCAGTCGAATAGTGCCTTCAAGAGCAGCTGTCACAGGCTCATGGTCGACGCCACCGCCGGTATCCGCTTTGGCGACTGGCGCCTCTCGCTCAAGGAGCGCTTTCAGGCCACCTACCAGTCGGGCGACATGAACGAGTACCAGAAACCGCGCACCGTCCTGACGCTCAAAAGCCGCTTGAAACTGTCGTACAAGGGCTTCCGTTCTGTTGAGCCTTACGCCAGCGTCGAGCTCCGCAACACCCTCAATGCGCCAGTCATCAGTGCCTCGTATGACGGCACTCACTACCTCACCTCGACGCTCTCGGAGTATGGCGCGGCAGGATGGTTCATCGATTCATGGACGGGCATCTACGTCAACCGCCTGCGCGGCTCGCTCGGCATCACCTACAAGATGAACAAACAGAGCAGCTTCGACTTCAGCATTTTGGCAGACCGCGTCATCGACAAGGTGGTCGACGCCAACTCCGAAGGCACCAAGCTCAAGAGCTACACTCGCGAGACGGGTTTCGTGGGCTGGCTGACGGCAGGGTACAAATACTCGTTCTGATGAATTCGCATAATCCCCTCTTAACAATATATTTGCGTATATGAAAAATAAGTTTTTATTTACAATGGCCTTGTGCCTTATATGTGGCTCGCTGATGGCGCAGAACACCACTTCGACGAAGCGCGAACGCAAGAAGAATCTGATAGTCAAGGAATGGAATACTCGTGCGGGGTCGCAGAAAGCTTATCTCGACAATCAGGTGACCTACGACGAGTTGGGCCGCAAGATTGAGGAGATAGAGTACGCCTCCTACGGTCAGAAGAAACGCACCACCTACTCATACGAAGGCACCAGCACAAAGTGCAAGGAACAGGTCGAATACGACGACAAGAATCACCCCGTGCGTGTCAAGCAGTTCGAATACAACGCCGACGGCACACGCAAGAAACAGTACAACTACAAGCCCAATGGCAAGCTGGAGTCGACCAAGACTTTCGAGTATTCTTACCAGTAACACCATTCGGGAGTGCCCGGCAACCTCCTGTCGGGCGCTCTCTTCAAGACTCCTCACATGAGTAACGTTTTAGACCAGATGCAGCCCATAGGCCTCGACGATATGAAGGCCGTAAGGCTCATGAACCGTGTCGACCAGAAGTATATGGCTCCCTCAGCCCTGCTGGACGAACTGCTGACGCGCGTTGCCAACGGCTATTTTGTCCAGCACATCGAGGGCAACCCGCTGGCTCCCTATCGCACGCTCTATTTCGACACCGAGGATTTGGCCATGTACACCATGCACCACAACCAGAAGCTAAACCGTCAGAAGCTGCGCGTGCGCACCTATCGCTCTACCGACACCACCTTCTTCGAAATCAAGAATAGAGACAACAAGAAGAAGACCCGCAAAGTCCGCATCCCCATCAGCGTGAACGATTTCGACAACTGCCTGTCGGTGAACGAGGTGTCCGACTTCGTCAATAAGAATACGCCATACCCCATCTCAGTGCTTCACCCTTGTCTGGAGAACAGATTTGAACGCATCACTCTCGTCGACAAGGGCATGAGCGAGCGTGTCACTATCGACCGTGGCATCACCTTCCGCAACCGCGCTACCGGCATCGACGTCGATATCAGCAGACTGCTGGTGATAGAGGTGAAACACGAAGTGGGGGCACCGCAGTCTGACATCGAGCGCGCACTGCACGACCTCCATGTCCTCCCACGGCGCATGAGCAAATACTGCATCGGCACCGCCCTCACCGACCCGTCGGCAAAGCACAACCGCTTCAAGCCTAAACTGCTTTATATCGACAAGATTATGAAATCCTAATTATGAAAACAAATAAATAACTGATATGTATATGAAACATTTTAGACACCTCATCTGTTTAGTGGCGGCGCTGATGATGTCCGCCAGTGTTATGGCTCAGGACATTGACGACGATGTCATCTTTCAGGACGCTATGGCTGTTGATGACGAAAACATCGCCCCCGAGGAGCTGCCCACCGCCCCCGAGGGACTGGAGCAGAGCGACGACATCGCAACCCGTTTCGGCAACGCCGAAGAGCAGAACATCGACTTCCTCGGCCTGCCTTTCTTCGACGCTCCGGGCTTGTGGAAACTCCTCATCCTCTTCGGCATCAACCTGCTGGTTTGCTGGATTATAACGCATTTCTTCTACTACCGCAAAAGCCATCGCCGCGACTACTACTTCACCTATCTCATCTTCAGCACTGCCATCTTCTTCATTCTCTATCAGTTGCAGAATATGAAGGTCGAGGTGGGCATTGCCCTCGGCCTCTTCGGCATCTTCAGCATGATACGCTACCGCACTGAGCAGCTGCGAATACGCGAAATGACCTACCTCTTTGCCCTCATCGCCATCAGCATCATCAATGGCGCCGGCATGGCCACCAGCTACGTCTCTTTCATCGCCACCAACCTGATTTTCATTGCCACCATCTGGATATTCGAGGCTATAGGCACCTCCAACCGCAAGGCCGACAAACTCATCACCTATGAAAAAATCGACCTCATCAAACCCGAGCGTCGTGAGGAACTGCTTGCCGACCTGCGCCAACGTACAGGCCTCGACATCATTAAGGTGCAGGTGGGAAGCATCAACTTCCTCAAGGACACCGCTTTCCTCAAAGTCACCTACGTCCCCGACGACCCCGAGCCAAACGAACTCGACATGGTCACCAAACTGAAACAGAATTAAACGCCATCGTCGCCACTGTGGCAACCGTCAGGCTGGCGTCCTGCATGTCGTCCACGTCACTGCCACATTGTCAAATCCGTTAATCGGCATCAAAAAAAAGTCTGCCACCTGAAAAGATGGCAGACTTTCTTTGTTTCAGCTAAAAAGAAGCTCTATTTCTTTTTGCCTTTCTTACCATTGGTGCTGGCGTTGTTGTCCTGAATGCCCAGTTTAGCCTTGATGGCGGCGGGGATGGCATCTTTGTGGACTACGATGTTCATGGTTTTGTAGCGCACGAAAGCTTTCGAGGCGTAGAACATGCCGTGGTAGTCGCCGTAGTCGCCCCAGCTGTTCTTCACCATGTAGTATTCGTTGCCCATCTGGTCGGTGGCTTTGCCGTAGATCAGCATGCCGTGGTCGTCGGTGGTCTCCCAGTTGTCGTAGGCTTCCTGACGCTCGTCCTGGCTGACCCAGCGCTGCGGGGTGGGGTGCTTGGCGGCCTCATCCTCGATGTCTTTGGCTTTCATGCCGCTCCATTTGGCCTGGTCGCTGCCGATGCTGCTGCCCACCTCGGTGGCGGGAAGGACGCAGAAGCCCTTGCGGACGCCGAGACGGAAACCTTTCTCGCTGACGTCGCTGCCCCATGCGATGGGATAGCCGTTGTCGATGGCATAGTCAAAAATCTCCATGAACTCGTCGAGGGGGACATTGTAGCTGAGACCCCAGCGCCAGTTGTCCTGAATCTCGAGGACGAATTTCTCATAGAAAGGATGATGTGTGAAACTGGTGATGCTCACATAGTCGTCGGCGTTGAGGCCGGTGCTCTCGTAGAAGCTCTTCGGGGTGTACTTCACGCCGTTGTAGGTGAACTCGGTGGGGCAGGTGCCAAGGTAGATGTCGTGCACGGCCTGGATGGCTTTCAGGCAGAGCAGCTCGTGGTTGCTGTTACGCTGCAGTTTGCTGAGCTTGCCTTTGGCGATGGCCTCGACCATCACGTCGGTAAGTGCACTGAGCTCGCTGTGGTCGCTGAGGGTGTCACCGTATGCGGCGCCGGGGCGCATCTCGCTCTCGGGAACAAGGCCGAAGGTCTTCATGCCGTAGATGACGTCGCCGAAGGCTCCGCCCTGACTGAAGCTCACGTCGCCGTGGGTGCGGATGGCGGCCATGGCGCGGTCACGGTAGGTGTTGCTGACGAGGTACATCTCGCTGAAGTCATACTCGCCTTTGCCCATGCGGAGCAGCTCGGCCTCGATGAAGGCCAGTCCGCTGTAGCACCAGCACGTGCCTGCCTTGTTCTGGTTCTTGACACTGGTGACGGGCAGCTCCTTGCTGATGGAGAACTTGTAGCCCTCGTCGTCGGTTTTCTCGTCCGCCTTCTGGGCAAAAACGGTGGCGCTGATTGCTATAGCGCCGAGGATTGCAAATACTTTTTTCATTGATTTTTAGGTTGATTTATTTTTAGTTGTTACTTTTCTTTATTGTCAGTCGGCGGTACTCTTCGTCGTAGTCGTCGAGTGCGTCGTTCATTCTCTTTCGCATCCGGTCCAGCTCTTTGCGCAGCTCTTCCGCACCGCCTTTGTAGTCCACCTCTCCGGTGGCGAAACGGTCGTACTCCTTGCGCGCCTCGACGGCTCTGTCGTACAGGTCTTTCAGTGTCTTGCTGCCGACCGCATTGTCGTCGTGTTCTTCCTCATCGTCGTGCGGGAAGTCGTACTCTTCTTTCAGGGCTTTGTCGTAGTCGAGCCGCACTTGCTGGTAGAAGTCCTCGGTAGAGTCCATGACGAGCATCAGGTGTTCGAGTCTCTCCTCATACTCTTTCGGGTCCTCAAAATATGGCATATAGCCGTCGCGCCAGTCTTCGTAGGCTTTCTTGGCTGCAAGCCATTTCTCGCGAGCCCATTCCAGCTCGTTCTGCATCTCCTGCAACATAGCCATAGTTTTTTTCCCGGTTTATTCTTCAGGTGCGAACATGGGGTCCCATGCGGGCAGCATGATGGGCTTCTGGCTCAGCAGGGCGCGTATGTTGCCGGGTATGTATTTCTCTTCAAGCACAACGCGGAACATGTACTCGTTGAACCATTCGTTGCTCATAATCAGGTTGCCCTGGTAGCCGTAGTTGGGGCCCCAGCTGTTTTCGACCATCCATTTCAGCGGGTTGCCGTCCTTGTCCAGGTCTACGGCGCAGAGTGTCATGGCGTGGCTGCTGCCGCTGGCGAAGGTGCTGACGCGCTGTTTCTTGTCCATTCCGAAGGTGGTGCCCATCAGCGAGCCGTAGTCATAGTTCGCAGGGTCCATGTAGCCCTTGTCGCGGTCAAGGAATTTTCCCACGTCGCAGCTGAAATACATCATCGTGCTATCCTTTATTGATTCTATGCACATCGGGGCTATCTCGTTCATCGGCAGGTTGATGTAGCGCCAGTTCTGGCCGTCATACACGTGGCGGTCATACTGTATCTCGTAAACCTTGTAGTATTCGCGGGTAGGGTCGTTCATCACCATGTAGAACTTCGAGAAGTCCTGTTTGGCGAATTTCTCGTAGAACGACATTGGCGTGTAGCTCTCGGTGCTGACCACCTCGCCCTTCGCGTTGCGTTGCGTCCATGTGAATTCTGCGGGGGGCTCGCCCATCGTGAGCGCCAGCATGCGGTAGATGGTGCCGAGCATCTCGGTTTTGCGTGTGTTGAGCTTCTGTGGCGTCATGCCCTTCTGTGCCGCCATGTCGCGCAACTCCAGACCGAACTCGCGCAGTTTGAGCGACAGCAGGTTGCTTATCGAGCTGGTGTTGTTGGTGTTGTAGGTCTCGGGCATCACGTCGCTGGGTACCAAGCCGTATTTCTCCACCAGATTGGCGATGCCGGTGAACTGGCCACCGTCGCCGATGGGGTTTTTGAAGAGCCACTCCACCTCCTGGTCGCTCATCGGTTTCTTGTAGGTGTCTATGATAGCTTGTAGGAACAGGTTGCTCTTCTCCAGCTGGTCGTAGAAGAAGGTGTAGGCCTGCGAGAACTGGAAGTTGTCGGGCAGGTGGTGCTGGCGTATCGCCTTGTTGCGCATCACGTTCATGCCGGTGAACATCCAGCAGCGCCCGCTGCTCTTCTGGTCGGTCACGGCCTTCGACACCACGCGGTTGCTGAAGTGCGAGTCGAATTTCGTAGCGTTCTCATAGTTCATCGCCAGCTTTGCGGGGCTTTGGTTTACCATGATGTTGCGTATCGCCTTGTCGCTGGCGCCGCCACCGTAGCTTTTCTTTATCTGCTGCATCATCTCGGTGCTGATGCCGCCGTTGGTCGTCGACGCTTCTTGCTTTCCTTTCTGGGCTTGTGCTCCCGTTGCGGCAACGGCAAGTGTAAGTGCTAATACAATGTGTTTCCTCATATCAGTGTATTTTGTTGTTATTGTTTCTAATATAAAAAAAGCATCGTCAAAAAGCATGTTTTTTGACGATGCAAATTTACACAAAAAAATGAAATATTGTTTTTTATGCCTTTTTTATTCTTTCTTTTGGCTTTTTTTCTCGCTATTGCACTATAAGCCTATGGCTTGTCACTCCGTTCTCGCCACGTGTCACCACTATGTAGGTGCCTTTGCTCCACGCCGATACGTCTACCGTCGCCGTCTTGCTCTCTATACGTGTCGTGTATACCTCCCGTCCTCTTGTGTCGAATATAGTAATGCTATGCATCGTTTGCGAGGCATTTACTTTCACTGTCTTGCTCGTCGGGTTGGGCATCAAGGTCACTCTCTTGTCGTCAGGTGCTATGATGTTCGACGTGCCGCCACTGGTGTCGCATGACATTATCTCTACTGGCCCGGACCAGTCGCTCAGGTATGTGGTGTCATTATGCTCGCAGATGGCACGCACATAGGCATAGTATGTGACGCATGTGTCAAGCCCTGTGAAGAGATAGAACGGATTCATAACCATAGTGTCTATGATGCTGGCATCGGGCTGTAGTGTGTCGTGTACAAGGCTCACCTGCCACTCCAGATGCTCCTCATTGCTGTTCCACATTATCATCGCCTGATTCCCTTCTGTATATTCCAGCCTCAGGTTCTCAACCGAGGGGCATACGTATGGAATGTATGGCGTCGTGTCGTAGTCAATTTCGATTATCGGAAATATAAGAAATACGCCAGTTGTCCGTGAGCCGATATCATTGACGTATTTGGGAACGCCAGCAGAATAACCATCTCCGTCTTTTTCGGGAATGGCGACTAAGGTTTGTAAAGGTATGCCGGGACAGCCGAATGCTATAGCGCCCAAGTTGGATTTGACGCAGTAATATGCAGGTTGATAGTTGTTGTATGTCTGTTCTGGATAGTGAACTATGCTGTGTGTCGTCGCCCCCACATAGAAGGAGTCGATTAGATTGTATGGTTTGTCGAAATAGTATTCGTACAAATTGTGGTATGCAATTACAGTGTCGGCATAGTTGCATATTCTGTCTAAAGGCGTGCCCCATATGTATTTAAAACTTTTAAGTCTGTATGTTCGGTGTGGGTCTGAGGGATGCCATGCTACTTTTTCCAGTGGCTGCAGCGAGTCGGTCGTGGCGTCATATAGCACAAAATATTCCTGTCGGTCGTTCGAGTCTACATCCTCAAGATGTCCTCCCCAACCATTATTTCTGGCTCTCGCTACACCAGCTATTCCTATTACTTTTATTGCGGTAGGTGTGTAGTGGCGCATCATGATGATTCCGCCAGCATTTTGTAAAGTATATGGATCGAGATCTGTAAAGTAATTTGTGTCTCCTGATTGGTCGAATTTGCTGTCGTTCCACCATTGATGCAGGTATATGGGTTGCCTGCCAGATACGGTGTCGCCGGTGCGATGATATGGACTCTCTTGTGCTGTGACGGTCGTGATGGCCACCAGTACGAAGAGAATGAATACTAAATATTTTTTCATGATTGTCTGTTTTTTTTTTGTTGTTGTTATAAATATCTGAAAATAAATAATCTGGTTTTAAAGCAGACTGTTTTTTATTTTTCTGCAAATATATACATTTTTTATAATAAAACATATTTTTTTATAAAAACTTTTAAAAAAAAGAGTAATAAAGATATAGCAATAGCAAAACAATGTCCTGCATAAAAGACTGCAAAACATTGTGTCAGAATCAACAAACATTGTTTTCGTTAAGCCTCCGCAGACAAGCTTGCCAACTGTTCTCCGCTGCGCTATCGAAAGCTCCACTGGAGCTTTCTTCATATGCGGAGGCGAGAAAACAGCACCTTGAAACCGGACTATTCAACAATTAAACATGTCCACTTGTCAATTTGCTTTCCCCTCTTTTGCGCAGCGGGTGCAGATGCCCTTCACCACATATTCGTTTTCTTCGGGTATGAAACCGTCGGGAATAGGCACCTGTGGAATGGGTATGTCCGTCAGGCAGAAGGTGTTGTGGCATTTGCGGCAGGTGAGGTGAACGTGTCCGCTGCATTGGCGGGTGTCGTCATGGTGGCATACGCAGTATTTCTGTGAACCCGTGCCGTCGTCGACATTGTGCAGCAGGTGGCTCTCGCTGAACAGCGTGAGGGTGCGGAACAACGTAGACTTGTCCACCGTAGGCATCGCCTCCTCCAAGTCGCTGAGGCTGAAGATGCTGTCGAAACCGTGACGCACCTGCTTCCATATCATCAGGCGCACGGCGGTGACGCGTATTCCGGCGTTGGCTATGATTTCTTCGTCGGTCATTTCTTTTTTTTACGCTAACGTTTAGAATCTCTTTTTAGTATGTTTTCTTGCCCGGCGTTGTCGCTTGAAGTCTCAATCCGCATGGTTAGACGACAAGGTGCGCATGGCGTTCAGCACAGCTATCACCGTCACTCCCACGTCGGCAAAGACAGCCATCCACATTGTGGCGACGCCAAGGGCCGCAAGCAGCAGTACTGCCACCTTCACCCCGATGGCGAACACCACATTTTGACGCGCTATTCTTATTGTCCGTCGCGCCGTCTTTATGGCGGTCACTATCTTGTGCGGATTGTCGTCCATCAGCACCACGTCGGCCGCCTCGATGGCGGCGTCGCTGCCCAGTCCGCCCATGGCGATGCCCACATCGGCGCGTGCCAGCACCGGCGCGTCGTTTATTCCGTCGCCGACAAATGCCGTCACATCCCCCGATGCCATGACGCCCTCCAGACGCTCCACCTTGTCGGCGGGCATCAGCTGCGCATGGTATTCGTCTATGCCTGTTTTCTCCGCCACAGCCGACGCCACTTCCTCGCGGTCGCCGGTAAGCATCACCGTCCTTTCCACGCCAAGCGCTTTCAGCCCGCTGACGGCCTCTCGGCTCTGCTCTTTTATCTGGTCGTTGATCACTATGTGGCCTGCGTATTCGCCATCTATCGCCACATGGATTATAGTCCCAACCAGTTCGCATTCATGCCATTTCACGCCCATCAGTTCCATCATTTTGGCATTGCCCACGGCAACTGCTGTGTCGCCTATCGTCGCCTTGATGCCGTGACCGGCTATCTCCTCCACGTCGCTAATCTTGCAGCCGTCTGTGGCCTCGTCGGGGAATGCGTCGCGCAGCGCCATGCCTATCGGGTGGGTGCTGTAGTGCTCCACATGCGCGGCGAGGTGCAGCAGGTGGTGCTCATCGTATTTGTCGGGGTGTACGGCCTCCACGGCAAAGCGGCCGTGCGTCAGCGTGCCGGTCTTGTCGAAGACTATGTTCTTTATCTCTGCCAGCGTGTCAATATAGTTGGCTCCCTTGATAAGGATGCCCTTCCGCGACGCTCCGCCGATGCCACCGAAGAACGACAGCGGGACGCTGATTACCAGCGCACAGGGGCAACTCACGACGAGGAACATCAGCGCACGGTATATCCATGTGGCGAGTTGCGCTTTGTGCCCTATTGATAGCGAGACGATTGGCGGTATGACGGCCAACGCCAGCGCGGCAATGACGACGATAGGCGTGTAGACGCGCGCAAAACGGCCTATGAACGTCTCGCTGCGCGACTTGTGTTCAGTGGCGTTCTCCACCAGCTCGATGATTTTCGATACGGTGCTCTCGCCATACTGTTTCGTCACGCGCGCATGTACCAATCCGTTGATGTTCACGCATCCCGATATCAGCTCGTCGTCCACGGTGGCTTCGCGTGGCATACTCTCGCCTGTCAGCGCCGACGTGTTCAGCGTCGTGCTGCCCTCGACGACCACGCAGTCCAGCGGCACACGGTCGCCGGGGCGGATGACGATGGTCTCACCGATGTTCACCTCGTCGGGACTCACCGTGACGCTATCGCCGTCGCGCAGCACCGTCGCGCTGTCGGGGCGTATCTCCATCAGGTGCTCTATGCTCTTGCGGCTCCTGCCTTCGGCAAAGCCTTCGAACAGTTCGCCAATCTGGAAAAACAGCATCACGAAGACAGCCTCCGGAAACTCGCTCTCGGCGCCGGGCATGAAGCCTATCGCCAGTGCCCCCACAGTGGCTATCGACATGAGGAAGTGCTCGTTGAACACCTCGCCACTAATTATTCCTTCTGCTGCCTCTTTCAAGGTGTCGAACCCAGCAATGAGGTAGGGCACAAGGTATACAAGCAACAACTGCCATGTCTTCAGCGACGTGTTTTTCTCTATTATTACGGCCACTGCCAACAGTGCCGCCGCTGCGACGATTTTTATAATCTGTCCGCGCGACGATTCCTCATGGTGGTGATGATGGTGATGCCCCTCGTGGCAGTGTTCCTCGTGGCAATGTTCCTCGTGCTCATGGCAGTGCCCCTCGTGGTGGTGCTCATGGTTGCAGCAGCATTCGTCATGATGCTCATGCTTGTGTGTATGTTCGTGATTGTCAGTCATAAATCATTAACTTTTACATTCGTTTTCTGAATGCAAAAGTATGACCGTTTTCTTGCAACCTGGTTGCAAAGTGCGTCAGCGGAGCATAAATCTTTCACCATAACGCATATAGAATCCGAATAGCAGGTCGCAGCTGTGCGATTCTATGTCGTATGCCCCCTCTATTCGCAGAGTCATGTTCATGTTGCGAAACTCGTTGCCGATGCCTATGCCGAAGGTCACGAGGTTGCGGCTGTCATCATCGTAAGTCGTTGGTATACCGTAGGTATGCTGACGGCTGTAGCTGTTCGACGACCAGTATATCGGGCTTCCCATGGCGCTGAAGTAGTGGTCGCCGTGCCACAGGCCTATCATCCCGTCGAAGGACCACACCGACGGCAACCTCCTGCCGACGATGTTCAGCGCGTAATTCACCGTCGGATGGAACGCCCAGCCACCGTTGTCCACCTTGTCGTCTTCAAGGTGGTAGAAGTAGAATGGCGTGTTGAGCGAGATGGTGTGCGTCTTGTTGCCACGTTGTATCAGGTTGTAATCAAGTGTTAAACCGACACTTTCATTGAAGACGGTTACTGTATTGGTATCTATTGTTTTGACTTCGCCACCACGATGCGAGGCGATGAAGTGGAAGGGCAGCTTGACTGTCAGCCGGCGCATGGCGGAGGGGGAGCTTTTCAGCGTGTCGCCCTGTGCATGTCTGTAGCGGTAGTTTGTGCCGTGCAGCAGCATGATGCTGTGTCGGCTGCCCATCGTGAAACGCTCCTGGTCGGGGGTCCACGGTGTCAGGTAATGTGTCCAGTCTAGCCATGTGTCACTCTTCCAGTGCTTTGTGCTCGTCGTTATCTGTAAACCCTCTTCCTGATAGTTGTAGATGTGGCGTGCAGGGTCTACCACCGGCGAGGGCAGACGGTGGTGTCCGTCGTCCATAAGCGTTCCGGCAACAAGCGTAATCCAGTCCGCGGGCATGTATATCAGCGACAGCGACGGACGCAATCTGTAGAGTGAGTCAAGCCCTGCAAAAACGGTTGCGTTGATGCCTACGCGCAGCATCGCCCGCTCGCTGATGCCATACGACAGGGTGGGGGAGAGGCGGAAGCCTGTGACACTGAAACCTTTGGCAAGTGGTGTGGCATACTCGGCATCGAAGAAGAAACCCTCGGCTTCAAGATCCAGAAACAGGTGCCGGCAACTCATCGTCAGCTCTTTTTGCGTGGGCGTTTGTGCCTGCATTTTCTGTGTCGGAAATGATGCGATAAGGAGTACCGCGGCAAGTATTGCATGTCTTTTCATGTGCGTTTTTTTATTTTGCAAAAGTATGATTTTTGCTCGTTGTGTGCAAGTGCCGGGCATGAAAATATCTCCACGACAGCCGTAACCGCGCTGTTGTGAGTCCTCTTTCCATCAGTGAACTAATGAGTTGCGAAATGCTTTTTATTTTTATTATTTATATATCGTTTTTTTTATCTATTTTTGCACGAAAATTTTTTTATTTTCAAAACACAAGCTTCTAAGCAGAAAAAATATTGTTTTATGTATACAGATACCACAAAATTCATCGGCGAAGGACTCACATACGACGACGTCCTTCTCGTTCCCAGCTATTCTGACGTTCTTCCGCGCGAAGTGAAAGTCAATTCGCGCTTCTCACGCAACATCTCTCTCAACATTCCTATGGTCAGTGCCGCTATGGACACTGTCACTGAGGCCGCCATGGCCATCGGTATGGCACAGGAAGGTGGTATCGGTGTTCTGCACAAGAACATGAGCATCGAGAAACAGGCCAACGAGGTTCGCAAGGTCAAGCGCTCGGAGAATGGCATGATTGTCGACCCCGTGACGCTCGGACGCGACGCACTGGTGAAGGATGCGCTCAGCCTCATGCACGAATACCACATCGGAGGCATCCCCATCGTCGACGACAACAAGATGCTCATTGGCATGGTCACCAACCGCGACCTGCGCTTCGAACGCAATATGAGCCGCCCGCTCAGCGAGATAATGATTACCGAACTGGTGACCACCCACGTAGGCACCACTTTCGACGAGGCGGCTGAAATACTTCAGGAACACAAGATTGAGAAACTGCCCGTCGTGAACGACGACGGTCAGTTTATGGGCCTCATCACCTACAGCGACATCATGAAGACCAAGGAACACCCCAACGCATGCAAGGACACCAATGGTCGTCTGCGCGTCGCCGCCGGTGTCGGCATCACTGCCGATATGATGGAACGCGTTGATGCTCTGGTGGCCGCCGGTGCCGACGCCATCGTCATCGATACGGCCCACGGCCACTCCATCCGCGTGGTCGACGCCCTGAAGACTGTCAAGAACAAATACCCTGAGCTCGACGTCGTCGTCGGCAACATCGCCACCGGCGAGGCAGCCCTCATGCTCGCCGAGGCTGGCGCCGATGCCGTCAAGGTAGGCATCGGTCCTGGCAGCATCTGCTCCACCCGCATCATCGCCGGTATCGGCGTGCCGCAGCTCACGGCAGTCTGCGAGGTGGCTGGCGCTTTGAAGCAGGGTGGCTACGACATACCGCTCATCGCCGACGGTGGCATCCGCTACAGCGGCGACATCGTCAAGGCTCTTGCGGCCGGTGCAAGCAGCATCATGATAGGCTCGCTTGTGGCCGGCGTCGACGAGGCACCCGGTGAGACCATCATCTTCGAAGGCCGTAAGTTCAAGTCCTATCGCGGCATGGGCTCGCTCGAAGCCATGCAGAGTGGCTCGAAAGACCGTTACTTCCAGGACAAAGAGACCGACGCCAAGAAACTGGTGCCGGAAGGCGTCGTGGGACGCGTCCCCTACAAGGGCTCACTCAACGAGGTTCTCTACCAGCTTGTCGGCGGCCTCAAGGCCGGCATGGGCTATACTGGTTCGAAGGACATCGCCACACTACAGCAGGCCCGCTTCATCCGCATCACCGCTGCCGGACGTGCCGAGAGCCATCCGCACGACATCGCCATCACCCGCGAGGCACCTAACTACTCGCGTTAATGTGCTCTGTACGTCAAACGAATAAGTGTGTTCACTTTAATTAGTTATTTAACCAACAGTTCTTTACCTTAAATGAAAAAACTCTCTTTCCTTCTGGTTTCGCTGTCGTTGGGTCTTGCAATCAATGCTCAGGAAGCAAGCGACCCTGTAATATTCGAAATCAACGGAAAAAAAATATTCAAGTCTGAATTCGTGAAGGAATTCATGCGCTCGTCGACATTGGGCGAAAGCACTAAGAACGTCGCCGAGGCAGACAAGCGCAAAGCTTTGAACGAGTATGTCGACCTCTTTGTCAATTATCGCGTGAAACTGGAGGATGCTTACGCTCAGGAGTATGACAAGGATCGCGAACTGCGCAGAGAGCTGAGAGGCTACCGCGCCGAGTTGGCGGCTCCCTACCTCATCGACTCCAACACGCTTAATGAGATTCTTGCCGAAGCCTACGAACGCAACCACTACATCCTTCGTGCCGCCCACATCCTCGTGCGTGTCAGCGATGTCGCATCGCCCGATGATACCCTGAAAGCTTACAACACGGCGATGGACTACTACAACAGAGTGACCTCCGGCAACGAGGACTTCATGGCCGTCGCCAAGGAGGCCGCCGAAAAACGCTTTATCGAGGATCATGTCGACCCCGCAGACCCGCGTCGCTCCGATGTCGGCGAACTCGGCTGCTTCACAGTCTTCGACATGATATATCCCTTCGAGAATGCCGTCTATGCCCTTCAACCCGGCGAAATATCCAAGCCTGTTCGCACCCGCTATGGCTACCATGTGGTGAAGCTCTTCAGCCGTGTGCCCTATTTCGGTCATGCCACGATGCAGCATATCTGGGTGGCCAACAACAACTCCGCCTCCTTTGCAGAACGCAAGATCAATGAGGCTTACAATCTGATAATGAACGGCGAACCGTTCAACAGGGTCTGCCAGAACTATTCTGAGGATGCTTCCACCTCGTCAAATGGTGGTCTGCTCAACGACCTCTCTATCCGTCAGTTGCCTCCTGAGTATGCGGAACGCGCGGCCAATATGACTCCTGGCGAAATAAGCAAGCCGTTCCACACAGCCTACGGATGGCACATCCTGTTGCTCAACCATCGCGACAGCCTGCGCCCGTTCAGCGACATGCGGCCTGTCTACATGCAGCGTCTCTCGCGCGACAACCGCAACCTGCGTCCTCGCAATGTCTTTATCGACCAGTGCAAGGAGAAGTATAACTTCATCGATTTCACCACCATGTACGAGAAGACGCCCAAAGGAAAGAAAGCACCTATGGTGCGTCGCACCCTCGCCTCGCTCGACGAATGCAGGGCTGCTGTCAACGACTCTGTTTTCAATAAATGGTGGCACTTCGACCAGTCGAAGATTACTGACATGCGGACGCTCTTCGTCATCGCCGACAAGGAGTACAACGCAGTGGATTTCATGAAGTATATCGAGTCGCACCAGCGCTCGGAAGTGGCCTACGACCTTGACCTTTTCATCAAGAACCGTTATAAGGAATACATCGACGCTATGGTGATGGATTACGCCAACAGCCACCTTGAGCAGGAACATCCTGAATTTGCGGAGATGATGAATGAATACCTCAACGGTCTGATGATCTTCGCCTACAATGACAAGATGGTATGGTCGAAGGCTATCAACGACACGCTCGGTCAGGACGAGTTCTACGCCCGTATGGCACCTACTCACAAGTTCTCCAACCCCGAGGACGCACCCTACTTCTGGAACACACGCGCTACCGTCACTGTCGTCTCGGTCAGCGACGCCTCTGTGTTGACTAAAGAGAAAGCCATCAAGCTTGTAGAGAAGGCCCTCAAGAAGGGTTGGTCTACCGAGCAACTCACGGCAAACCTCAAGAAAGCGGCAAAAGATTCAGAAAAAGTCACTGTCACTGTGAATCAGGTCGAGAAGGAACATCAGAACCTGCTCAACGACGACCAGTGGTCGCTCGGCATCTACGACCGTGTGGCATCCGACGGCTACCAATTGCTCAGGGTGGACAAGGTCGAGGCTCCATGTCTCAAGACTAAGATGGAGGCCCGCGGCTACTATATCAGCGACTACCAGAACTATCTTGAAAAACAGCTCACTGAATCGCTCCGCAAGAAATATAACGTTAAAATCAAACGCGACGTCGTCGATTCAATAACATTCTAATGTGATGGCACATAGATTTTTTCTTTTCCTCTCCTTTTTAGTTGTCGCTCTGGGCGTCATGGCTCAGAACGACGTCAAGACGAACGATGACCCGGTCATCGACAAGGTTGTCGCCATCGTCGGAAAAAATATCGTGAAACTCTCTGACATAGAGAACGGTTACGTCACCATACGCATCCGTCAAGGTTATGATGACGCATACAATATCCGTTGCAACATCCTTGAGGGTCTGCTGATTAGCAAGTTGCTCATACATAAGGGTGAGATAGACAGCACTGAGGTGACCGACGAGGAGATTGACGCCAGCGTACAGTACTACCTCAAAGCCTACGAGCGCCAATACGGCAGCCGCGAGGCTATACGTCAGGCTACGGGATACACCTACGACGAGATGAAAGACCTGCTGGGCAAAATGCTACGCGAGCGTTTCCTGTCCGAGCGTGTGCAGGCGCAACTGACAGGCAACGTGAAAATCACCCCTCATGAAGTCAATGAGTTTTTTGCTAAGATACCGGCCGACAGCATCCCCGAGATAGAGGAGACTTTCGAGATAGCGGAGATTTGCCGCTATCCGCAGATTGGCGAAGAAGAGCGCGACCGCGTAAAATTGGAACTCAATAAGTTGAGAGAACGCGTCCTCAACGGAGACCGCTTCTCCACACTTGCGGCCCTCTATTCAGAAGACCCAGGGTCAGCCACCAAGGGTGGCGAACTGGGTTTCTTTGCCCGTGGCGACATGGTCGGTGAGTTCGAGGCTGCCGCCTTTGCCCTGAAGCCTGGCGAGGTGTCTCCGGTCATTGAGACTAAATATGGATTCCATATTATACAATTAATCGAACGCCGGGGCAACACCATCAATTGCCGTCATATCCTCATGGCGCCCAAGGTATCGCCCGAAGACCTGCTGAAAAGCCGTATGCTACTAGATAGCGTCGCCCGCGAAATTCGTCTCGGCAAGCTGACCTTCGCCAATGCCGCCGAGCGCTTCTCCGACAATGCCAACAAGATTGAAGGTGGCCGCGTCACCAACCCCTCCACCGGTGGTTACCTTTTCACCGCTGAAGAGCTGAAGCGCCTCTATCAGGGCATCTCATTCTCGCAGATGAACGCCGGCGACATCAGCAATGCCATGGCGTTGAAGACCGACGAGAACAAGGACGCCTACCGCATCGTCACCGTCATTAGACGCAATCCGGCGCACAAGGCTAACCTCTCCGACGACTATGACCGCATATACAACGCCGCTCTCGAGAACGCCAAGCAGGAAAAGATTTATGACTGGGCGCAGAAGACCATACGCAACACATATATCCATATAGACCCCGAGTTCAAGGACTGCTCCTTCAAACTTAAATGGTTCTAACACTTATTAGAAAGCATAATCCTTTTTAACAAAACTACTAATCTACACTAAACAGAATAAAATGCCATCCGACATAGAATTGCTTAATACTTTGGTTGACAAACACAAGCAACTGCAATCCGAGATTTCCAAGGTTATCATCGGACAGAACAAGGCTGTGAGCAGTTTGCTGATATCCGTCTTCACCGGTGGCCACTGCCTGCTGGTCGGTGTCCCAGGACTTGCCAAGACGCTGATGGTTAACACGCTGGCCAAAGCATTAGGTCTATCATTCAACCGTATTCAGTTCACACCTGACCTTATGCCTTCCGACATTACGGGCAGCGAGATTCTTGACGAGTCGCGCAAGTTCCGTTTCGTCAAAGGCCCCATCTTCTCGAACATCCTGCTTGCCGACGAAATCAACCGCACACCGCCAAAGACGCAGTCGGCCCTGCTTGAAGCCATGCAGGAGAAATCGGTCACCGTTGCCGGTCACAGCTATCCGCTTGACGCTCCTTTCTTCGTGCTTGCAACACAAAATCCTATAGAACAAGAAGGTACATACCCACTGCCTGAGGCACAACTCGACCGCTTCATGTTCAATGTGATGCTCGACTATCCTTCGTTTGACGAGGAAATGGACATCGTAAAGCGCACTACTGTCGACAATGAAGGTGCTGTCAATGTGGTGCTTACGGCTGATGACATACTTGCCTATCAATCCGTTATCCGTCGCATGCCTGTACCCGACAACGTCGTGTCGTATGCCGTGCGTCTGGTGACGGCCACACGTCCCGCCGTCGCGGGCAACGAGCTGGCGAAGAAGTATTTGTCGTGGGGCGCAGGCCCACGTGCCTCGCAGTACTTGATAATGGGCGCAAGAACGGCGGCGGCGTTGAAAGGCAAGTACTCGCCCGATGCCGAGGATGTCGACGATGTGGCTGTCGAAGTTTTGCGTCACCGCATAGTCCGCAACTACTACGCCGAGGCCGAAGGCATCTCGTCGGACAAAGTAATCGCCGAACTGCAGTCGTCTGTGAAGCGTATGAAACCTTAACTGTTAAACCTATAACAACAAAACATTATACTATGAACCGTACATCAAAGTGCTTCTTTTTACTGGCTATGTTTGTGGCCAGTCTCTGTGCCGTTCAAGCACAGACGGGCATCTATATCCCCAGCGCCAAGCCGGTGAAGAATATGCAGAAGGCTATGATAAACCCCGACAAGTTCTGCCTGCTAATAAAGTATAATGGCTTGTCGGCCGACTATGGTATCAATGATTTGGACTGGCTCGACTCTGTCTACCGTGTGGCTTTTTCCGACAGGTCGAATCCAAAGATGTACGCCATCACCATAGAGGGCTACAGCAACAGCGAGACGCTATCGCGCCAGCGTGTTGACAATGTATATAACTATTTTGCAGGGCGTTGCTATGCGCCGTTTCCCATCCGCTATGCGATAAATCCTATCCATTGCAACTGTCACGGCGACACTGTCGAGACTGTACGCTACGAGGTGCCTGTATCGCGTATGGCATACAATATCGCCGACTTGCCAGAAAGTCGCCGCAAACTGAACGGCAATATAGACCTGAGCAACTCGGTGTTGATAACTCTCATCAACGACCCTGATGCCTGCCTCGGAGCCGCGCGCGGATGCGCAGTCCCGGGCATGGACACTACGGTGCGGGGCTACTATGCGTCAGTCTTCATGAAGCGTGGAGCCTTGTACAATGTTGCCGGCACAAAGGACAGCTGTCCGTCGGACGTGACGTTCTCTATTGAGGAACATCTTGATTACAAGCCTATTGTCGAAGACTATTTTCTCGTTCCTCACCGCAAACAGTACATTGTGCAGGTGGGTTATGTTGTGCTGCACAGTAGCGTGAAGCGGGAATTCGGCGAATGCTCAGAGATGTTGCCCGATTCAATCTACGTGCGTTTTCCTGTCACACAGGAGCAGTTGGACAACAAAATCCGCATCTTTGGCAAGAAATACTCAACCAAGGGTGTTGAATACAAAGCACTGACCACCAAGAAGATGCCCTCCAAAATATCGCTCAGTGTACAGGCCTCCATCAATGCCTCGCAAATTGATACCATCTTTCTGGGCAAACGCATTCAACCCAACGAGTTGAGCGACTATTTCTATGAGTGCAATACCGACATGGAGGACGGCTCGTTCACTGCCGAGGGCAAGCATTGGAAAGCCTATCGTCTGGGCCGTCACGGCGATTACGAAATCAAGAAGGCACTGCGTAACTTGATGCGCATCGTCGAGGACGAAGTCGACGAGATAGATGACGAAGAGGTCGACCGCCGCTACAAGGACGACGAGGTCATCGACAATTAGTCAATAAAGAACTCACTATATTCTTAACAATAAGTTAGAATGGCTTATTTACAGACCGATGTGACGAAGGTCACAACACGTGTTCTTCAAAACATGAAAATGCATGGAGAGAAAATCGCCATGCTCACAGCTTATGATTATTCCATGGCACAACTGCTTGACCGCACAAAAATAGATGTTGTTCTGGTCGGCGACAGTGCCGCCAATGTGATGGAAGGCTATAAAACGACGTTGCCCATCACTCTTGACGAGATGATAGTTTATGCATCGTCGGTGGTTCGTGCCATCAGTCGTGCACTGGTTGTTGTCGACATGCCTTTCGGCACCTATCAGGGAAATTCGAAGCAGGCTCTCGCCTCCGCCATACGCATCATGAAGGAGACCGGCGCCGATGCTGTCAAACTTGAAGGTGGGCAGGAGGTGCTGGAATCGATACAGCGCATCCTTAGTGCAGGAATACCGGTAATGGGTCATCTGGGACTCACCCCACAGAGTATCAATAAATTCGGCACATACGCTGTCAGAGCCACTGAGGAGGAGGAGGCGAACCGCGTGATACGTGACGCACATATTCTCGAGGAGGCCGGCTGTTTCGCCTTGGTACTTGAGAAGATTCCCGCTGCACTGGCTACGAGCATAGCTGCCGATGTCAAGATACCTGTAATCGGCATAGGTGCCGGTGGTGGCGTAGACGGTCAGGTGCTTGTACTGCAGGACATGCTGGGCATCACACAGCAGTTCAAACCTCGTTATCTACGTCTTTATGGCACTATCGGAGAGGATATTTCTCATGCTATCCAGCAGTATATCTCCGATGTCAAGTCGCTTGACTTTCCGAACGAGAAGGAACAGTACTAATTGCCTTTCAGCTGATTGGTTTGCGGAAGTAGCAACCGATTGAATTCAGTCTTTGGACGGTATGTCGAAGTCCACAACTTCTGCTATGGGTATTCTTGTCCCGTCAGCGGCGATAAGGTTTTTGCCTGTGTCGTCAATCTCTTTGATGTCGACGGAGAAGGTCTCGTACCTTCCTCCCTTCTTGTGAGCATCAGCAATAAAGCGCGTGAGTAATATTTTTACGGGTAGGATGCCGATTTGAAGAGAGTGGCGCAGCATCTCCAGTCTCCTGTCAAGTATCGTCGCCCTGTCGTCAGTCACTTCAACGAAGTCTTCCGTCTGTCGTTTCACCTCTTCAATGGCCTCTTCGTAGCCCGTCAAAGCGGCAAATGGTGCAAACTGGGCGGCACGCTTGATCATAGGCATCTGTTTTCGAGTCGATGACTGGTGGTGAGGAAGGTCGATGATGTCGTCGTAGTTCATAGAGAGTAGTTCTTTCTTGCTTTATCCAGCGTCTCGTGCGTACCAACGTCAATCCAGTTGTCGGCAGGGTGCATGAAATAGCTAATTCTGTGCTGTTTAGCTATCTCGAGATAGCATCTGAAAACAGGGTAGGGGTGGTCGTCCGGAGGCATGAGGTCGAAGATGGCGGGGTCAAGCATCGACACGCCGCTGAAAGGAAGGGCTGTAAGCCCCTTGTCGTCCATCTGCCCGTATATGCCGCAGAGGTTGCCGGTGCTGTCGAACAGCAGCATACGGCTGCTTTTTCTGTCGCTGGTGCAGAGAGTCACCAGATTGTGACTCTCCAAGTGGTGGTGCTCCAGCGCATTGAAGTCGATGTCGGAGAGAATGTCGACATTGTGGACGAGAACAGGCTCATTGCCTGAGAAAAGTTTGGCAGCATGCTTCAGCGCGCCACCAGTGTTGAGGAGCATGTCGCGTTCGTCGCTTATGAGCATCTCGCAAGGCCATTGGCGGCTGTTGATGAAATCGATGACCATGTCGCCAAAGTAGTGTACATTGACGACGCATCGTTTGACGCCTGCTGCTGCAATGCGTCTGATGGTTATCTCGAGCAGAGTGCGTCCGCCAATCTCCACGAGAGCTTTTGGGCGGTTGTCGGTCAGCGGACGCAATCGGGTGCCGAGACCTGCTGCAAGAATCAGCGCTTCCATTTATCGCTGTTTTTTAGATTTTTACCATTTGTTGTAGTGGATGCGGCTTTCATCCCATTTGTCCTTAGGCTGCTCATCGCCAGCCGGGTAGCCGACAGGCACTATGCTGTAGGGTACAACGTTGCCGGGCAGGTTGAGATATTTTGCGACAGGTTCCATGCGGTCGCTGAAGGGGTAGCAAGCAGTCCAAACGGCGCCGAGTCCGAAAGCCTCGGCTGCGATGAGGAAATTCTCGGTGCAGGCGCCCATGTCGTCGCGCCAGATGCGGTTGGGCGAAGTCACTGCGGCTCCGTTGGGGTTGTCGCGGGAGGGGCGAGTGACAGTGGTGTCGGCGCAGAAGATGACGACGGCTGCGGCCTCCATGAACTTGTCCATGTTGAAATTGCCGACGAAGAGAGAGTCGTATTGGCTCTTGTCGGTCATGACGACGATGTGCCAAGGACGAACATCCATGCCAGAGGGGGCAGCCACGGCGGCGTGCAACAGCTTGTCCATTGTGGCGGCTGGAATAGTGTCGTTGCTGTAGGAGCGCACACTCTTGCGCTGCATGATGGTCTGGTAGGTCATGTCGCCGTTGTTGGCGGTATTGACTTGCGTGTCGTTGCAGCAGGAGGTTGCGAGTGTTGCCATTGCCAGAGTGGCTACGGCCATAAGAAAATGATTTTTCATGATAAATAGCTATTTATGTTATTTAAATTTGATTCCGTAGTGCCATTCGATGAAGTCGATGTGTGCCATGTGCGACTTGAGCGAGACACCCACAAAATGGCGTAGCCGTCTGCCGTTGTTTGGGATGTTGTAGAAGATGCCGACGCGCTCGTAGAAAGGCGTGGTGCCGTGTGTGCTTCTGAGCAGATAGCGCGCCATGGCGACATGAAGTGTGTAGTTGTAGAAATTGGTCTCATAGGCGGCCGCCAAGCCAACGTAGAAAGGCAGTTTGTAGTCGTTGTTGTAATGCTGTATGATGGCGGTGTGGCTGAAATTGTAGGTGATGTCGAGGTTAAGCCCTACAGCTCTTTTAGGGTTGATGTTGTACATCCATCCCAGACGTGCTGTGTGGGCGTAGAAGTATTTCTGCGACGCGCCTTCCCAGCGCGGCATGACGATGCCAGGGGCGTAGGAGGCGAAGATGCTCGAGCGGTTGAAGTCGCTCGAGTCAACAGAGAGGTTGTGAACGCGAAGGTATCCATGGCGTGAGGGCCATCGCAGACCCAGTTCGGCTTGAAGGTAGTTGAGCCCTTTGTTGGGCTTCAGGAGATAACCGTTGGAGGAGTGCGAGAACTTGGCGGCCAGAGTGATGCCGTAGCCGCTGGCGTAGCTGTGATGATAGGAGAGGCCCAGTTGGATGAGGCAATTGAGGTAGGAGCCTATGAAGACGTTCTGAGGGTTGGCGGTGCGGACAAAAGGATTGGTGAAGAACGCCAGTCCGCAGTCCATCTCGAGGTCAAGGCCGTGAGTGTAGTTGCCCAGCAGTGGCTCGCAGATGAAGCCTGTCACGCCGATGCGCTGTCCGGCAATGTCGTTAGGGAAGTAGGTGAAGTTGGCCCTCATGCCGTGGGTGAACATCCTGTTGCTCAGTGTGTCGGCGTAGGGCGAGAGATAGTTGATGCGGCATAGCTGGTACATGGCGATGTCGAGGCCGCCCCCCACGTCGCTGATGTAGCTCCATTCTTCGGAGTTTGGGACGGTGTAGGAGATGACCTGCGAGAGAGAGTAACCCACCTGAGCCTGCGCTCTTCCTACAACCAGCATGGATAAAGCTGTGAGCGACAGCATAAAAGCATGGCGAAGTGGCGTTCTTCTCATTCTGCGGTCATTTTGATGTATTCGTCTTCGCTAATGATGGCAACGCCCAGTTTCTCAGCCTTTTTCAGTTTTTCTGGTCCCATCTTGTCGCCAGCCACCAGATAGTCGGTCTTACCGCTGATGCTGCTGCTCACCTTTCCGCCGTGTTGCTCGATGTGGTTCTTAATCTCTTCGCGCGAGAAATTGCTGAAGACGCCACTCACCACGAAGGTTTTTCCTTGCAGTGCGTCGGAGAGTCGTATCTCCACCGACGTGAATTTGAGCCCTGCATCTCGCAGTCGTTCAATGAGTTTGATGTGGTTTTCGTCGTGAAAGAAGTCGTAGATGAATACAGCAGTCTTCTCTCCGACATCGTCCACCGATGCCAGTTCCTCGACAGAGGCGGCCATGATGGCATCAATATTCTTGAAGTGCCGAGCCAGTTTCTTAGCTCCGACCTCGCCGACGTAGCGGATGCCCAGAGCGAAGAGGACGCGCTCGAAGGGTACCTCTTTTGATTTAGCAATGGCAGCCAGAATGTTATCGGCCCCTTTGTCCTGAATGGAAGTGCGCCGCATGCCCTCGTCGTCGGAGGATTCGAGCCCCACCAGCATGTCGCGTTTGAGGTCGTAGAGGTCGGCAACATTGTTCACCAACCCTTTTTTGTAGAGCATCTCGAGCCGTTCGAAGCCGAGATTGTCGATATTCATGGCCTTGCGGCTGACGAAATGTTCCAGTCTGCCAACAATTTGCGGCGGGCAGTTGTCCTGATTGGGGCAGTAGTGTCCGGCTTCGCCGTCGGCGCGCACCAGTCGCGCCCCGCATTCCGGACAGTTGGTGATGTAGGGAATAGGTTTGGCGTCGGCGCGTCGTTTCGAGGTGTCTATTCCGACAATTTTTGGGATTATTTCGCCGCCTTTTTCGACAAGGAGCCAGTCGCCCTCGCGGATGTCGAGTTTCTCGATGTAGTCGGCGTTGACCAACGTGGCGCGGCGCACGGTGGTGCCACCCAGCCAAACCGGCTTCATGTTGGCCACTGGGGTGATGACGCCAGTGCGTCCCACCTGATAGGATATGCTTTCGAGCGGCGTAGAGACCTGCTCGGCCTTGAACTTGTATGCTATAGCCCAGCGTGGCGATTTGGCGGTGAGACCCAGGGAGTTCCAGAGTTCCACCTGATTGACTTTGATGACAATGCCGTCGATGCCGAATGGGAGGTTCCAGCGTTCCTTGTCCCAATAGTCGATAAACTGCTTTATTTCAACAATATCGCGGCATTCCTTGATGTATGGTTGCACCTTGAACCCCATCTGCGAAGCGGCGCGTAGCCTGTCGGCATGGGTGTCGAGGCTGATGGTTGCGTCTGCAGCGCCCTCCATAGTCCATGACTGTGGCAACATCATGAAATACATGCAGAACTGCAATTTGCGTTTGGCACATTCGGCGGAGTCCTGCAGTTTGAGGCTGCCGCTGGCCGCGTTGCGCGGATTGGCGAAAGGCATGTCGCCGTCGGCCTCGCGTTGACGGTTGAAGGCATCGAACTCGGCGAAAGGGTAGACCACCTCGCCACGCGCCTCGAAGTCGTCGGGATAGCTGCCGCGAAGCTTCAGCGGAATGGTAGAAATGGTGCGCGCGTTGGCAGTGATGTCGTCGCCGACGGCACCGTTGCCACGTGTCACGGCCTGTACAAGTTGTCCGTGCTTGTAGGTCAGACCGATGGCCACACCGTCGTACTTGAGTTCGCAGGCGTAGCTGAACGGTATGTCGCCCAGCAGTTTGCGTGTACGGCTCTCGAATTCCTCGATTTCTTCGATAGAATATGTGTTGCCCAGCGAGAGCATGGGAAAGCGGTGTGTCACTTGTCGGAAGCTCTTGTTCACCTCGCCTCCGACCCTGCGGGTGGGCGAGTTGGGCGACGCCAGGTCGGGGTGCGCCTTCTCGAGTTCCTGCAACTGGCGCAGCAGGTTGTCGAACTCGAAGTCGCTCACGAGCGAGCGGTCGTTCATGTAGTACTCATAGTTGTAGCGTTCAATCAGTTGCGAGAGTTCGTCGATGCGTTTGCGTGCCGTTTCCAGGCTCTCGAAGTCGTCGATGTTGCTGAAAAGATCCATTGTTTATAAAACTATTGTGCCGCAGAAGTTTAGGGATACAGGTCCTGTGAGTTTTATGTTCTTGAAACAAGAACCGTCGTCGTCGAAGTCGACCTTGAAGTCGCCACCGCGTGTCACCAGACTCTTGTTGCCGCTGACGATGGCGCAGGCGGTGACACCAGTGCCGCAGGCCCACGTCTCGTCCTCGACGCCGCGCTCGTAGGTGCGCACCATGAGGCGCCCGTCGGGGAGTTCCTCGATGAAGTCGACGTTGGTGCCGTGCGGAAAGTACTCGGCGAGGTTGCGCAGCCGTCGCCCTTCACGTACCACGTCGAAATGCTGGAGTTCCTTGACCCGCTGGACATAGTGCGGCGAGCCCGTGTCAAGGAACCACCCATCAAGACAGGGACGGACGTCGGCGTAGTCCACATCCTTCATTCCCAGTCGGATGATGCCAGTCTGCTCAGTATCGTTCCACACCAGCACCTCGGCGTGGTGGGGGCCGTCGTAGCCGACGAAATCGAGCGTATGGAGCCCGTTGTCCGCGCCCTTGTGCGCCAGACCCAAATTGTAGGCCAGAGCGGCGATGCAACGTCCGCCGTTGCCACACATGGAGCCTTCGCGCCCGTCGCTGTTGTAGTAGCGCATCGTGAAGTCGTAGGGTGCCGAGGCCTGCGAGAGGGTCATGACGCCGTCAGCCCCTATGCCGAAACGGCGGTGGCAAAGATGCGCTATCTGTTTCTCGGTCAATTCGATATGCTTCGAGCGGAAGTCGAAAATCACGAAATCGTTGCCAGCGCCGTCATATTTGAAAAAGTCAAGTTGCATCTGTGGTCAGTTAAAGAGTTAAAAAACAGCCTAAAGTGGCTATTCGTAGTCGTAAACCTCTTGATAGTCGTCCATGGGATTGTACTCAGTATCAATGATTTTGCGCCGTGAGCAGAGCACGAGCAGGGAGCAGAGTACAATGGAGAAGAATATGATTGAGTAGACAATGCATTCGATGCGTTCGGCGTTGGGAATCACCTCGTAACCCATCGTTGCGTTGAGTTGTGCTGGCATGGAGGCGAGGACAGCCGAAACGAGTCCTTTTGGCATCATGATGGAGACAATCCAGCGGTCGACGGGGGTGTTTTTGCGACCCACGAGGGTGACGAGAATGAGGCGGGCCACGAAGATGGCGGCTGCAATCAGGAGTCCGTAGAGCAGGGCGATGGTGTCGGTGAAAGGAATGCAGATACCGATGTAAACGAAGAAGAAGGTCTTGAGAATGAAGACCATCTCTTTGAAGAAGGACTTCTCGTTATCTTCGAGCGAGAGTAGGCGGAGATTGCGTTTCTTGTTGATGCTGCGTATGAAAGGCAGTTCGAAATAGGGTGCGTTGCCCAGTACGATGCCGAAAGCCAGCGTGGCGATGGCACCGCTGAAGCCGAGTGCTTCGGTGATGCCGTAGATGACAAAGACGAAAGCAGGCGTCAGGAAGAGCGAGTTCTGGAGCTTGCGGACGCGCTGGAGAAGGCTGGACCACACCATGCCGCCCACCATGCCGAGAAGCAGTGCCATGACAAAGGAAGCCAGCACGTTGCCTATCACCTGCACCAGTCGCACCTGTCCCATCTTGAAGCCTTCCATTATGGCGAGAGCGACGA
>Ga0310694_10001264_pt1 | contig 29278 bp, 21 predicted proteins | sample 174DNAGHGhighgp2_FD_203884 | JGI IMG/M metagenome (GOLD analysis project Ga0310694, IMG submission 203884) | Sheep rumen microbial communities from Palmerston North, Manawatu-Wanganui, New Zealand - 1742 DNA GHGhigh gp2 (v2) (version 2) | ecosystem: Host-associated > Mammals > Digestive system...
ATTCAGCTATCACGTATATATACGCGCGCGCGAAGTGATTTTCTGGTAGAGCAGCCCTTTAGAGTTGTAGAGTGGCGCTTTACGTTTCTAAAGGGCCACTCTACGATTCTAAAGGGCCACTCTACGACGCTAAAGTGGCACTCTACAGAGCTAAAGTGGCGCTCTGTAGGGGAGTTTTTCGAGGTGCGAGGTACGAGGTGCGAGGTACGTGATGGGGAAAGTGCATAGAGGCGAAAGACGCGTACGCGCGCGTCTTTTCCGCTATTTCAAGGCAAAAAAAGTGCGTTTTGATACGAAAAAAGCAGGGAAATTTAAAGATTTTTGCAAAAATTTGTAGGTAAATCAAAAAATAATTGTAACTTTGCCCCCGAAAAGTGTAGATATCTATCATTATTATTTAAATACAAGTTATGAAAGCATTAAAGACTTTGTTTGCTGTAGCTCTGTTCGCCATGGGCGCCGTTACAGCAAGTGCTCAGGCAACGTACACCGATGCCGAGGGTAACAAGTATGAATTCCAGAAGCACTTCTTCCTGAACCTGGAGGGCGGTGCTCAGTACACGCTTGGTGAGGCCAAGTTCAAGGACTTGATCTCTCCGAACGTTCAGCTCGGTCTGGGTTATCAGTTCTCGCCTGTCTTCGCAGCTCGCCTGCAGGCTAACGCTTGGCAGTCGAAGGGTGGCTGGAACGGCTTCTATGTAGGCAACGAGGCTCCTCACACTGAGACCTACAAGTGGAAGTACGTGGCTCCCGGTATCGACCTGATGTTCAACCTGTCGAACCTCATCTGTGGTTACAACCCCCTGCGTGTGTTCAACGTGACTGCCTTCCTGGGTGGTGGCGCTAACATCGGTTGGGGCAACGACGAGGTTAATGACATCGCTGCTCAGCTGCCTACCGACGCACAGAAGAAGCAGTACGAGCTGGAGTATCTGTGGGATGGCTCTAAGATTCGTCCCTTCGGCCGTGGTGGCATCGAGCTCGGCTTCCGTCTGAGCGACGCTGTTAGCATCATCGTTGAGGGTAACGCTAACATCCTGAGCGACCACTACAACTCTAAGAAGGCTGAGAACGCCGACTGGTACTTCAACGCACTGGCTGGCCTGCGCATCAACCTGGGTAAGACCTACAACAAGATTGTGCCTCCCGCACCCGTTCCCGAGCCGGAGCCCGTTGTTGAGCCGGAGCCCGTCGTTGAGCCCGCTCCCGTTGTTGAGAAGATTGAGCCCATCCGCCGCGACGTCTTCTTCCTGATCAACAAGACCGACATCCGCGACACTGAGGCCCAGAAGGTGAAGGACATCGCCGACTACCTGCAGAAGTATCCCAATGCTAAGGTTGTTGTCACTGGCTATGCTGACGCTGGCACTGGTAACGACAAGATCAACGACCGTCTGGCTGCCCAGCGTGCCGACGTTGTTGTGAAGGCTCTGAAGGAGCAGTACGGTATTGCCGAGGATCGTATCAGCTACGACTCTAAGGGTTCGCGCGTACAGCCGTTCGCTGAGAACGACCTGAACCGTGTATCAATCTGTATCGCTGAGTAAGTTAATTAAATTCATACAAACAAAAAGCTCCCCTTGCCAACTGGCAAGGGGAGCTTTCTGTTTACACAATCACTCCGTCCTTAAGGTGGATGGTACGGTCGGTGAGGGTGGCCAGCTGCTCGTCGTGGGTGACGATGACAAAGGTCTGTCCGAACTGGTCGCGAAGGTCAAAGAAAAGCTGGTGGAGTTCCTGCTTGTTCTGGGTGTCGAGCGAGCCAGAGGGCTCGTCGGCCAGGATGACGGCAGGGTTGTTGACGAGTGCGCGTGCCACGGCGACGCGCTGTTTCTCGCCGCCGGAGAGCTCTGCCGGCTTGTGTGTGGCACGGTCGGCGAGGCCCATGAACTGCAGCAGCTGCAGCGCCCGCTCCTTTGCCTGCTTGTTGCCGGTGCCGGCGATGTAGGCAGGTATCATGATGTTCTCGATGGCGGTGAACTCGGGTAGCAGCTGGTGGAACTGGAACACGAAGCCGAGGTGGCGATTACGGAAGTCGGAAAGAGCCTTCTGCGAGAGGGTGGTTGTGTCGATACCATCGACGCACAGCGAACCGCTGTCGGGGCGGTCGAGCGTGCCGATAATCTGCAGAAGCGTGGTCTTGCCGGCGCCTGACGGTCCGACGATGCTGACGACCTCGCCACGGTCGATGTGGAGGTCGATGCCTTTGAGTACTTGCAGGGAGCCGAAGCTCTTGGTAATGTTGGTAGTTGTTATCATTTTTTATCGAATTTTCGTGTGAGCCAACGTTGGATGGTGTTGTAAACGGAGGTCTCCTCCTGATGCTGAGCCTCCGTGAAGCTCATGGCGTCTTCCTTCTGGTGACCATACTGGTCGGGGAATACAATCATGAGATTTTTGCCGGAGAAGTAGCGCTGGAGCTCGTCGGGCAGGCGCTCAAGGGCATTCTTATAGGAGATGGTGCCTTTACGGGCGGTGACGACGACAAAGAGATGGTCGTCGGCGATGTTGGCGGCGAGCTGCGGCAACTCGTTCCAATGGCGCATTGGCGTGTATTCTGTGCGTATGGTGGGGTGCCACTCGTTGACGTATTCAGCGATGAGGATGAGCGACTCTTCGCGTCCGTGGAACTGAATGCGACAGTCGAGCTGTCCGGTCAGTCGGCACAGACGCTCCAGCCAGCGGTGGAAGCCCGGCTCGAACTCAGCGCGGCTGGGTACGGCCACCTGTATGCGCCGTAGCGTGGAGAGCGGCTGCACGAAGCGTGAGAGCATGATCTGACGGTTCAGACCGTTATAGAGACTCTGTATGAAGTCGCCCCAGAACTTGGCATTGTTCTCGGTGTGGACATGCATACCGAGAATAATCTCTGAGCAGGCAAACTCGCGGAAGGCGTGCTTGATGCCGTTGGCAATGTTGGTGGCTAAACGCACCTGCGTTTGCATCGACACGTCGGCGGCATTGGCCTGCTGCTGCAGGCGTTCCAGCAGCTGCAGGCCCTCCTCGCGGTGAACGGCCGACTTCTCGTCGTCATAGACGACATTGAGGGCCACCAGTCCGCGGTTGTGGCGCTGGTGACGCATGAAGATAGCCTGTTCGAGCAGTTGTGGTGCAATCTCCGGGTATTTCACGCAGAGGAGTATCTTCTCGTCGTCGGGCTGTCGTCGGCTGGCCGCAGGCTGTTGGCTGTTGGCGATGACAATCTGCTGTGCGGCCCGTTCGGTTGTCAGCGTGGAGATGATGCAGGTGACGAGAATCATCATGACGACACCATTGAGCATATCGTCGCTGACGAGGTAGACGCCTGGCTCCACTTCCAGCCTCATGCCCACCATGACCATGGCGATGGCACCGGCGGCGTGGGCCGAGGTGAGACCGAACATCATCCGTCCGTCGCGCTTCGGCAGACGGAAGAGCAGACTCGAGATATAGGCTGCCAGCGCCTTGCCGAAGGTGCCGAAGAAGGCGATAAGCAACACTACCCAGAGCATGTGGGGACCGTCAGCCAGTGTGCGTACGTTGATGAGCATACCCACGCCGATGAGGAAGTAGGGTATGAACAGGGCGTTGCCGGTGAACTCCAGACGGTTCATCAGGGGCGATACGTGCGGAATGTAACGGCTGAGGATCAGGCCGGAGAGGAAGGCGCCGAAGATGCCTTCGAGGCCAATCAGGTCGGTGAGGGCTGCGTTGAGGAACATCACCGCGAGCACGAAGATGAACTGCATGACGGCATCGCTGTAGCGGCGCAGGAAATAGCGCGTCAGGTGGGGGATGAGCCAGAGCATGGCGGCGATGTAGGCAGCGAGCTTCAGTGCGAACAGGGGGTAGAAGAGCCAGGACGTGGCACCGCCCTGTCCATAGGCGGCGGCGAAGGCGGCTATCATGACCAGCGACAGGAAGAGGCTGATCATGGACGAGCCGACGCTGAGTGTCACCGACGCATGGCGCTGCAGGCCGTAGCGACTGACGATGGGGTAGGCGATGAGGGTGTTGGAGGCCATGATACAGCCTAAGAGGAAGGCAGCCGGTGACGAGTAGTGCAGCAGGGTGATGGCCATGACGTAGGTCAGCCCCAACGGCACCAGACAGGTCAGCAGTCCGAAGAGAAAGAACCGCTTGCTGTTACGCTTGACGCCCTCCATGTCCATCTCCAGTCCTGCGAGGAACATGATGTAGTAGAGACCCACCTTGCCGAAGAGCTCGAACGAGCTGTCGCGCTCAAGGATATCCAGACCGTAGCGGCCGACGATGACACCGGCGAGCACCATGCCGATGATATGCGGAATACGCAGTTTGCTCATGATGATAGGAGCAAACAGAATCAGCAGCAGCACCACGAAAAAGATCAGGGTGGGGTCGGTGATGGGGAAGTAGGCCGCTAAAAGTGTCATTCTGTGTGCAAAGGTACAAAATAATTGAGAATTGAGAATTGAGAATTGAGAAATTTTAGTACCTTTGCAGCCAAAATTGTAACATTAATAGATAATTAGGCTGATGAAAGTAGCAATTGTGGGCGCTTCAGGCGCCGTAGGTCAGGAGTTCCTGCGCCTGCTTGATGAGAGAAATTTCCCGATGGATGAACTGGTGCTGTTCGGCTCCGAGCGCTCAGCCGGTACGAAGTACACCTTCCGTGGCAAGGAGCTGACGGTGAAGCTGCTGCAGCATAACGATGACTTCAAGGATATCGACATCGCCTTCACCAGCGCCGGTGCCGGTACGTCGAAGGAGTTTGCTGAGACCATCACTAAGTATGGTGCGGTGATGATTGACAACTCCAGCGCTTTCCGTATGGACGCTGACGTGCCCCTGGTCGTACCCGAGTGTAATGCCGAGGACGCCCTGAAGCGTCCCCGTGGCATCATTGCCAACCCCAACTGCACTACCATTATGATGGTGGTTGTTCTTCAGCCGCTGGAGCAGCTGAGCCATATTAAGCGCATCCACGTGGCCTCCTATCAGAGTGCCTCGGGTGCCGGTGCTGCCGCCATGGCCGAACTGCAGCAGCAGTACAAGGAGATTGTGGAGACCGGTGAGGTGAAGACCGTCAAGAAGTTCCCGCACCAGCTGGCCTATAACGTTATTCCGCAGATTGACGTGTTCCAGCCCAACGGCTACACGAAGGAAGAGATGAAGATGTTCAACGAGACTCAGAAAATCATGCACACTGATGCCAAGTGCTCTGCCATGTGTGTGCGCGTGAGCTCGCTGCGCAGTCACTCTGAGAGTGTGTGGATTGAAACCGAGCGTCCCCTCAGTGTCGAGGAGGCTCAGAAGGCCATTGCCGCCGCTCCTGGCTGTACGCTGGTTGACGACCCCGCCAACCTGGTGTACCCCATGCCGATGGATACTGCCGGTAAGGACGACGTCTATGTGGGTCGTGTGCGTAAGGACCTGAGCGACGAGAACGGTCTGACGTTCTGGCTCTCAGGCGACCAGATTCGCAAGGGCGCTGCGCTGAATGCCGTACAGATAGGCGAGTACCTGATCAAGGTCGGTAACGTGAAATAGAAAACGAAAGAATCCCTCGCAACTGCGAGGGATTCTTTCGTTATTTCCCTTTCTTCTGGTAATATTCTAGTCCGAGCTGTACGTTCTTGATGACCGCATCGGACGACATTGTAGCGCCAGTGACGGCATCGACCTTCAGCTTCTGGGCTTCGCTGACCTTCTTGCCGTTCCACTGTTCCAGGAGCGCCTTCTTTACCTTGACGAAGTACTTCGGCGTCTCCATGTTCTTCAGTGCCTCAATCTTCACCACCTTGTTCTTCTGGATGTAAATCTTCAGGGGTGTGGCGTCGGCATAGCCGATGACATCCTTGCTCAAGGCCGTGGTGTTGACGACGGTCATGCCGTTTTCCTTGGTGATAACCTCGTCAGCCTGACGGCTGCTGGTCAATGTGGCAACTATCATCATGCCTGCCACCAGCATCAATAATTTCTTCATAAGCGCTTTTGTGTTACTTGTTATTTGACCGCAAAGGTACGAAAAAAACACGCTTGCCGAACGTTCTGCAACGTATTTTATGTTAATGTTATGAAATTGCTTGGCTGTTTGCGCCTTTTTGCGTACCTTCGCACCAAATAACTCCTAAACTGTAAATGTTATGAAGAAACTGTTTTTTGCTTTCGTAGCGCTTGCTCTGATGTGTGCTTGCTCGGGCGAGCGCGGGTACATTAACTACCGTGGCATGTCGATGGGTATGTCGGCAAAACAGATGGCCGACTCGCTGTTGGCCAAGATCAGCAACCTTGCCGTTGACACCAATAAGACGGGAGAAACGAGCATTGTGCTGGTGGACACGCTGGCACAGAACTTCATGGTGACGATCTTTATGCGGAACGACACCATTAGCGATATCCTGGAGAACTACACCGCAACCTATAACGACTCGACGACCAATCTGTGGCAGGCGCTGCACGATGATTTCGAGAAGGAGTTCGGATGGCCGAACATGGGTAAGCACGGCGACCTGCACAAGGAGGCCACCTTCCAGAACGACAAAGGCACTATCCTGCTGACATTGCTGAATACCTATTCGCCGACGGTCACCGTACGCTACTCAACGGAGCGGAGAGAGTAGACGCGCAGCGCGCTAATGAAGAGTGAAATAAAAAAGCAAGCCTTTCGGGCTTGCTTTTTGTTGTGTCGACACTTGGATTCGAACCAAGGACCCCCACCATGTCAAGGTGATACTCTAACCAGCTGAGCTATGCCGACTTAAATTATTGTTGTGCGCCTGACAGGACTCGAACCTGCACTTCGGAAGAAACTAGATCCTAAGTCTAGCGCGTCTACCAATTCCGCCACAGGCGCAAAACAGGCTCTGTTGTCATTTGCGGGTGCAAAGGTACGAATAAGTGAGCAAAAAACCAAATAAAAATGAATATTTTTTGTTTTTTCGAACGGAATTACCTTCGAAAGGTATTTCAAAGGTACTAAGAATGAATGAGAATTGAGAAATTTTTATTTCCGCCCCGTTTCTCTATTTTGTTAACAACTGACGTGCAAACTCAATGATGGTATCTTTCCCGCGTCTGAAGTCCTCAGGGGTGAGATCGACGCGATAATCGGGCTCGATGCCGAACTCCGTTGGCTGTCGCTGAGCGTCGTACATGGGGACGGCCGAGAAGCGTACGTTCCAGCCGTTGGGTAGTGACGAACTGAAGGGCATCCCGGAGCCGCCGCCGGTGTGGTCGCCGACCAGCTTTACGTTGGGCAGGGCACTCATGTAGAGTGTGAACTCGTTGGCGGCGGAGTAGACATGCCGGTTGGTAAGAACACAGACGGGCTTGTGCCAGCGCAGATGGCTGGAAGGCTCGAGATAGCGGGGTTCCATGTCGGAGAAATCGCTGTGCCCCTTGCCCGTCTTATGCTGGATGTAGCCAACGAGTGTCTTCTCCTGCACGAAGCGTGCCGCCAATTGTTCGGCATTGGTAAGGTCGCCGCCGCCATTGCTCCTGATGTCGATGATAAGGCCTGTGCAGGTAATCAGTTCGTTGAGGGCTTCGTCGAGGTTGCCTTCGCCAACACCGTTCTGAAACGATTCGTAACGGATGTAGCCGATGTTGTCATCGAGCACGCGGTAGTCCATACCCGCCGCAATCTTGTAGTCGCGGCCTAAATACAGGCGTTCGAGCGAGTCGCTGAAGTTGGCTGGATAGACCTCGTACCATGACCAGTTGCGGGCATAGTCGTGGGCAGCTGTCAGATTGACATGGCCGTCGCGCAGCTCTGAGAGCATGTTGGCCAGTACCTCGAAGAGTTGCTTGTTGTCCATCCCGTTGTTGACGCGTACCTTATATTTGTTATAGACCTGTTGCCAGTCGAGTCCTATCTCGTGCTGCTTATAGTCCAGAAAGCAGTAGCGCTGGTCAATAATCTGCCACAGGGCTTCGAAGTTGCCTTGGGGCGTGTTGGGGAACTCCTCCTCGTCGATGCAGGCGGAGAGGAAGAGCGTGACAATCGTCACGATTGGTATGATAAGATAGTTCTTAATTGCGGCTTTCATGGGCGTGGTAGGATGGTGAAGCGGCGGACGAAGCCTATCATTAGACGGTGGTGGTAGACGTGTGCCTTGAGGTTGTTGACATGCGACTGTTGGTAGTGGCCGAGATAGCCGATACGCAGACTGGCATAGCGGTTGACAGGATACTCTACAGACAGCTGTTGGCGCCATGAGGGCGCACTGATGAAGGTGGTGGGCACGACATTGTGGTCGTAGTGGCCCAGGGAGAACATCTCGTAGTACGACTGTCCGTAGTTGGGACTGAACATCAGTCCTGCCAGCGGCAGCTGAACTTCATAGCGCAGGCAGAGGGGACGATGCCATAGCGGTAGCGTGTAGGCAGCGGTACCTGTCGGCATCAGTTGCAGTGAAAATCGTCCTTGTGCCGGATTGTTGGAGTTGCTGGTGTTGTAGATGAATCCGATGTCGGTAACGGCCATGGCGCCAGCCTGCAACTGCAGTGAGCCGATGTTCCACCGCCTGAGTGCACCGACAAATAGCGTGTAGCCGCCCTGCAGTTCTTCGCGCTTGTCAGCCCTATCGTCGGCCGTAGCAATGTTCAGCTCATGTTCCGTCATGATGGTCCACAGGCGGTTGTCGCGCTGTCGTTCGTTGGTGACGAGAACCGTCAGCCCCGAGCCGTGGAATTTCTCTTGTGACAGGTAGGTGTCCAACAGCCCCACCTCGCCAGCGCCCAACTGCCAGGTGTTGGTCGTCACGGTCTGTGCGGTAGCCGTCATGCTACAGGCCAGCAGGCAGCAGCCAAGGAGTAGGTGTTTAGAAATCTTCATCTGAGAAAAGATTGGTCTGGCCTGTTATTTCGTCAATGACCTGCTGCTCGCTTTTGCCGGCATCAGGATCGAGGTCGTCGGCATCGGCTTCCTCGCCCTCGGTCTGGTCTGTCGTGGGTTCAGGTTCTTCCGGGAAACGGGTGGGTTCCAGCTCGGTGATGCTTTCTATCTCATACGTGGTGAGGCGTTTACCCTTGGCCTTGAATCCCTTGACGCCGATAAACTGCTCCACATCGATCTCCTCGGTGCCGCGGAACTCGTCTTGTCCGCCGTAGACAACCTGCAGGCGCGGGTACACCTGATCGGTCAGGAGTATGAGCTTGGAGACGTTGTTCTCGCCCAGGAAGTTCTGCTTGCGCTTGGTTGCCTCCATGAGGAATCGCTTCACATAGGGGTAGCCCTGGTTGTCAGCATCGTAGAGGACGGCACTCCATACCTTGTCCTGCTGGTACTTCTCGATGCGCAGGATATCGGCCTCGTAATGGTTGTTGACATCGAAATTAGTCAGGTAGAAGTCGCCGTTGCTCAGGACGACGAGTATCTGGTCGTCGTCAAAGAACTCGCCGAGCAATTGTCCGTGCTCATCGTAGTTCAGACGGTTGACATCGGGGTCGTACCACACCTTGCGACCGCCGAGCGTGGAGTGTCCATGGCTCTTCAGGCCGATGCGGTGGACGGGGTTCTTCGTTAGCAGGTTACCCTTCGAGGCACGCCCTTTGATGATGACCTCCGAGAAGTCCTTGTCGATGAAAATCTTCTTCAACTTCGGATTGGGCTCCAGTGTCACCTTGATGATCTCTGCCTCTCCATTGGGGTTGGCGGTGAAGTACATCACCTTAGAACCTGGCGTGCCCTGTGTCAGGTCGTACTCCTTGTCGCGTGTCATGCTGGTGACATTGAAACGCTTGATGAAGCAGGCGCCCTTCTTACCGTCGCGGTAGACGACGTTGTAGATGGTGCGTGTGTCGTTCTTCTTAAAGACTTGCAGGTGCAGCACGTTCTTGCCGACGAAGACTTTCTCGGCCACGCGAATCACCTTGTACTTGCCGTCCTTGTAGAAGATGATGATATCGTCGATGTCGGAACAGTTGCAGACGAACTCGTCTTTCTTCAAGCCCGTGCCGATGAAACCGTCCTGACGATTGATATACAGCTTTTGGTTGGCCTCGGCCACCTTCGTGGCCTCGATGGTGTCGAAATTGCGAATCTCGGTCAGGCGCGGATGGTCCTTGCCGTACTTGTCCTTGAGGAACTGGAACCAGTTGACCGTCACTTCGACCATGTTGGCCAGGTCGCGGTCAATCTCGTCAATCTCGGCCTTGATGCGTGCCATCAGCTCGTCGGCTTTCTCCTTGTTGAATTTCAGGATGCGCTGCATCTTGATTTCCAGCAGCTTGAGAATGTCGTCCTTCGTCACTTCGCGCACGAGCTGGGGATAGAACGGTGTCAGGCGCTCGTCAATATGCTCGCAGACGGCATCGATGTTCGGGGCCTGTTCGAACTTCTTGTCCTTGTAGATACGCTCCTCGATGAAAATCTTTTCCAGCGAGCAGAAGTGGTACTGCTCCAGCAGTTCACCGCGCCGTATCTCCAGCTCCTGCCGGATAAGGTCCTTGGTGCGTTCCACGCTATGGCGCAGCACGTCGGAGACGGTCAGGAACTGCGGCTTCTGGTTGCTGATGACGCAGCAGTTGGGCGAGATGTTGATCTCGCAGTCGGTGAAGGCGTAGAGGGCGTCCAGCGTCTTGTCGCTGCTGACGCCGGGTGCCAGGTGTATCAGAATTTCTACGGCGGCACTGGTCAGGTCGTCCACGCGTTTGGCTTTGATCTTTCCTTTCTCAATGGCCTTGGTGATGCTCTCACAGAGTGCAGGGACGGTCTTTGAGAAGGGCAGTTCGCGGATGACCAGCGTCTTCTGGTCAATCTTCTCAATCTTGGCACGTACCTTGAGTACGCCGCCGCGTTGTCCGTCGTTATATTTGGATACATCAATGGAACCACCGGTCTGGAAGTCGGGATACAGGTGGAACTCCTCGCCGTGCAGATAGTGGATAGCAGCGTCACAGATGTCGCAGAAGTTGTGGGGGAGAATCTTGGAACTAAGGCCTACGGCGATACCTTCGGCACCCTGTGCCAGCAGCAGCGGGAACTTGACGGGTAGGGTGATGGGCTCCTTGTTGCGGCCGTCGTAGCTAAGCTGCCAGTCGGTGGTCTTGGGGTTGAAGACCGTGTCCAAGGCAAATTTTGATAAGCGGGCCTCGATGTATCGCGGGGCGGCAGCGCGGTCGCCGGTCAGGATGTTTCCCCAGTTTCCCTGAGTGTCTACCAGCAGGTCTTTCTGTCCCAACTGTACCAAGGCATCGCCGATGGATGCATCGCCATGAGGGTGAAACTGCATGGTGTGGCCCACGATGTTAGCTACCTTGTTGTAGCGGCCGTCGTCCATGCGCTTCATGGAGTGCATGATGCGGCGCTGTACAGGTTTGAAACCATCTTCAATATTGGGGACTGCGCGCTCCAGGATGACGTAGGAGGCGTAGTCGAGGAACCAGTTCTGGTACATACCGGAGAGGTGGTGTACGGCCGCCGCGTCGAAGCGGTTGACTGGCTTATAGTCGGAGTGGCTTTCAGAGATTTCCGAGTTCTCCAAGGCATCAGAAGTCTCGGAGTTCTCAGACGTGATGTCTTTGATTTCGTCGTCCATATCAGGTTCTTAGTTTCTTTGCAGGCAAAGGTACAAAAAAAAATATAAAAAAAGGACAAAAGTGCGATATATTCAGAAACTTTTGTATTTTTGCACCATATTTCTAAAAACTAATCGTATGAAACATTTACTGACTCTGGCACTCGTCATGTTATTGACAGTGGTTGCCAAGGCTGAGGATTATCAAAAGTATTATGAGAATCTTCCCACCCCTATCAAGGCGGTTGTTCCTGTAGCGATCCCTGATAATGTGGTCAATCTGAAAGACTGCGGCGGCGTAGGCGACGGCATGACGCTTAACACCGAGGCTTTCCAGAATGGCATCTCCAAACTGACAAAGCTTGGCGGTGGCCGTCTGGTGATACCGGAGGGCGTCTGGCTGACCGGTCCGATTATGCTGAAGGACAACATCGAGCTCCATCTGGAGTTTGGCGCTGTTATCTACTTCTCGCCCGACAAGTCGATCTATGTCGACAAGGAAGGCAAGTCAAGCCGTGTGAAACCGTGCATCCGGGCTACGAAGCGTAAGAATATTGCCATCACGGGACAGGGTGTCATCGACGGCAATGGCCAGCAGTGGCGCCCCGTGAAGCGTTCGAAGATGAGCGATGTGGAGTGGAAACACTACACCGACATGGGAGGACAGGTGACCGAGAAAGGCGACCTCTGGTATCCGTGGCAGATGAGGGATGGCTACCCCGACATTGCCGAGACGCCGGTTAAGCAGGAGGAAATGCGTAATGACCTCGTGCGTTTCGAACAGTGTGAGAACGTGCTGTTTCAGGGCGTGACATTCCAGAACTCGCCGCGCTTCCATGTCCATCCCTGTTATTGCCGCAACGTGATTATTGACGGCATCACCGTGCGTTGTCCGTGGAATGTGCAGAACGGCGATGGCATAGACCTCAGTGACTGTCATCAGGCGCTGATTGTCAATTCGACCGTCAATGTCGGCGACGACGGGCTGTGCATGAAGAGTGGCTCACAGAAAACCGGATGGGACGTGTGGGGCTGTCAGGATGTGCTGATACAGAACAATACCGTCTATCATGCCCATGGCGGTTTTGTTCTGGGCAGTGAGACCATTGGTGGCATCCGCGACATGGTGGTGCGCCACAACCGTTTCCTTGGTACCGACGTGGGTCTGCGCTTCAAGAGCGGACTGGGTCGTGGTGGCAAGACGGAGCGCCTCTATGTCGAGGACATCATGATGGCCGACATTGCTGGCGAGGCTATCATCTTCCAGTGTGACTACGTGAACCGCGCTGCCGGTGACGACGGGAAGGCTCCGGTCATCACGGAGGCGATGCGCCAAAAAGCGCCCGACTTCCAGGATATCCACATCAGCCGTGTCGTCTGCCGTGGCTGTCAGACGGGAATTAAAGCTGGCGGCATTGACGGCCTGGACTGCATACACGATATTGACATCCGTGACTGTTCTATCGTCTACGACAAGAGGGCACAGGACGTCGATACGAAGACGGCCAAGCTGAAGCAGACCAATGTGCGACTGGTAGAAAACAAAAAGGCTGAGTAGTTCAGCCTTTTTTATTCAATTCAGAAAGAAACTTCAATTCCGCTTCGAGCATGGCCAACTTCGGCATGGCGAAGCCGGCCTCGCGGGCTATAGTTATAGGACGCGAGTACAAGTAATAAATCTCCATCGGACGGTGGAAATCGTAGTCGAGCTTCATCGACGGAGAGTAGGGCGTCATCTCGTCGGTCATCTTTATCATGAGGTCGGCAAACGACGCGTCAAGACTTGTGACGCCGAGGTGGCGTGCTGCGCCGATGACCTCCATCATCTGGTCGTAAATAAGCTGGCGAGTGTCGGGATTTTTCAGTAGAAGATCTGTCTGTGTGTTCAGGGCGACGGTCATGCCGTTGAACGGCATATTCCACACGGCTTTCTTCCATCGTGCCTCCAGATACTCCACTTGTCCAGCCTTGATACCGGCACCATTGAAGTCGTCAAGAAGGGCCTGCATACGAGCGGCATCACGACAGGAGTAGTTGCCGAAGTTGATTTGCCCGTAGCACTGGTGGTTGACGCGTCCGGGCTCCGTCTTGCCAGAGCAGATAAATGCCAGACCAGCTACAAGCTGAATGCCTGGGAATTTGGCCTCGACATCGGCCTCGACGCCAATGCCGTTCTGTATAAGCACCACCACGGTGTCGTCCTTGAGCAATGGTGGCAAAAGCGTGCTGAGCGTAAAATTGTTAATAGTTTTCAGACATACCAACACGACGTCAGCCTTCGGCATGAGGGTGGTGTCGTTATAGGCATTGACATGGTCCAAGTGGAACGAACCGTCGCAGGAATCGACCTGCAGACCGTGTTCCTTAGCGTATTCATAATCACTGTGCAACAGGAAGTGTACCTCCTGTCCGCTATGTGCCAGTTTGCCGCCGTAATAGCCGCCGATGGCACCTGTTCCGATAATAGCATACTTCATAATCGGGCACAAAGGTACTATTTTTATCTGAAAATCAATGAAAAGTGAAAATAAATGTGTAACTTTGCGCCCAAATGACATCACATTTGTGGAACAGAACAAGTTGGAGCTACTGAGTAGCATTACATATCCAGACGATTTGCGCCAGTTAGACATCAGCCAGCTGTCGCAGTTGTGCGATGAATTGAGGAGCGATATCGTCAATGAACTGTCGGTGAATCCCGGGCACCTGGCTTCCAGCCTTGGTGTGGTCGAACTGACGGTGGCGCTTCATTATGTCTTTGATACGCCGGAAGACCGCATTGTTTGGGACGTGGGCCACCAGGCCTATGGCCACAAGATTCTCACGGGACGTCGAGAGCAGTTCTCCACCAACCGTAAGCTGGGCGGATTGCGCCCGTTCCCCTCACCGCTGGAGAGTGAGTACGACTCCTTCGTCTGTGGTCATGCTTCCAACAGCATCTCGGCGGCTCTTGGCATGGCTATTGCTGCCAAGAAGACCGACAACTGCAAGCGCCATGTCGTGGCGGTCATTGGCGACGGCGCCATGTCGGGTGGTCTGGCTTTCGAAGGACTGAATAACGTGTCGTCGAGTCCCAATGACCTGCTGATTATCCTGAACGACAACGATATGTCGATTGACCGTGCGGTGGGTGGTCTGCGCCAGTATCTGTTGAACCTGAATACCAACCAGACATACAATGCCATCAAGTTCAAGACCAACCGTTGGCTGCACAAGGTGGGACTGCTGAACGATGACCGCCGCAACGGCCTGCAGCGTCTGTCGAACGCCATCAAGAGTGCCATCTCGCACCAGCAGAATGTCTTTGAGGGAATGAATATCCGCTATTTCGGACCGTTCGAAGGGCACAACGTGGCCGAGCTGGTGCGTATCCTCCGACAGCTGAAGGATATGGAAGGCCCGAAACTGCTTCACCTACATACTCAGAAGGGACATGGCTACGCGCCAGCCGAGCGCGACGTGACGATATGGCACGCGCCCGGAAAATTTGACCCGGAGACCGGCGAGCGTATCGTGGACCGCGACCCCAGCAAGCCGCAGAAGTATCAGGATGTGTTTGGACATACCCTGTTGGAGCTGGCGGAACAGAATCCCCGCATCGTCGGTGTCACACCGGCCATGCCAACAGGCTGTTCGATGAATATCATGATGGAGAAGATGCCCTGTCGCACCTTCGATGTCGGTATTGCCGAGGGACACGCTGTCACCTTCTCGGCAGGTATGGCAAAAGACGGTTTGCAGCCTTTCTGTAATATCTACTCTGCCTTTGCCCAGCGTGCCTATGATAATATCATCCATGACGTGGCGATACTGCGGCTGCCAGTGGTCCTCTGTCTCGACCGTGCCGGACTGGTCGGCGAGGATGGTGCGACACACCACGGTGCTTTCGACTTGGCTGCACTGCGGCCGATACCCAACCTCACCATCTGCTCGCCACTGGACGAGCATGAGTTGAGGCGAATGATGTATACAGCCCAGTTGCCCGACATGGGACCGTTTGTCATCCGCTACCCACGTGGTGGCGGTGTCCTTCAGGACTGGCGTTGTCCGTTGGAAGCCGTGGAGGTGGGCACTGGCCGCTGCCTGCGTCAGGGCAATGATGTGGCAGTGCTCAGCATTGGCCCTATAGGTAATGACGTGGCGGCAGCCATTGATGAGGCTATGGGCAATGGGCAGCTAACTGCCGACAGCCAACCGCTGAGTGTTGCCCACTATGATATGCGCTTTCTGAAACCCCTTGACGAGAAGATTCTCGACGAGGTCGGTCGGAAGTTCCGCAGGGTGGTGACCGTAGAAAACGGTGTCCGCAATGGTGGACTGGGCTCTGCGGTGCTCGAGTGGCTGAACGATCATGGCTATCATCCCACCGTCGTGCGTCTCGGTCTGCCCGACGATCAGTTCGTGGAGCACGGGACGGTGGCCGAGCTTCAGAAAATAGTCGGACTTGATAAAGATAGTATCATCAAAGCAATCATAGGATGAAAATAGTCATAGCAGGCGCAGGTGCCGTAGGAACCCATTTAGCCCGTATGCTCTCTGGTGAGAAGCAAGACTGCGTGCTGATTGATGAGAGCGATGAGCGTTTGGCTGTCGTTGCCGAGTATGACGTGATGACTCTTCAGGCCTCGCCTACCAGTATTAAGGCGCTGAAAGATGCTGGTGTGCCAGATGCTGACCTCTTTGTCGGCGTCACTACCGAGGAAACCATCAACATCAACTGTTGTATACTGGCTCATAGCCTGGGTGCCAAGAAGACCGTGGCACGCATCGATAATTACGAATACCTGTCAGCCCAGAATCAGGACCTCTTCCGTACACTCGGCATTGACTCGCTGGTCTATCCCGAGGTGTTGGCAGCCATTGATATTGTCAATGGACTGAAGATGTCGTGGGTACGTCAGCGGTGGGACGTCCATAACGGTGCGCTGGTATTGCTGGGCATTAAGTTGCGCAGTCAGGCCGAGATATTGAACAAGCCCCTGAAAGACCTTAGCGGTCCCGACGACCCCTATCATGTGGTAGCCATCAAGCGTGGCGATGAGACCATCATTCCCGGTGGTCTTGACGAACTGAAGGTGAACGACCTTGCTTACTTCATGACGACCAGGGACTATATTCCCTATATCCGTAAGATTGTAGGCAAGGAGCACTATACCGACGTGCAGAATGTGATTATCATGGGTGGCGGTAAGTCGGCGGTGCGCGCAGCGCTGGCGACGCCCGACTATATGCACGTGAAAATCATTGAGCAGGACGCTGCCCGCTGCGAACGTCTGAACCAGTTGCTGGAGGACAGTCCGGCGATGGTCATTCACGGCGACGGTCGTGACATGGCGTTGTTGCAGGAGGAGGGCATCCGCAATACGCAGGCCTTCGTGGCGCTGACGGGCAATGCCGAGACGAACATCCTGGCGTGCTTGTCGGCCAAGAAACTTGGTGTCAGGAAGACCATCGCCATGGTCGAGAACCTGGACTATGTGTCGATGGCCGAGAGTCTGGATATTGGAACGATTATCAACAAGAAGACCATTGCTGCCAGTCGCATCTTCCAGATGATGCTTCGGGCCGACGTTCACAATATGCGTTCGCTGATGCTGGTCGATGCCGATGTGGCAGAGTTCGTGGCAGCAGAGGACTCGCGTGTCACCCGTCGTGCCGTGAAAGACCTTGGACTGCCTTTGGGCGTCACCATTGGCGGACTGGTGCGCGACGGTGTCGGTATGTTGGTGAATGGTAATTCCCAGATTCAGGCGGGCGACACGGTGATGGTGTTCTGCTATGAACATAAGCTCAAGAATATAGAGAAATACTTCAAGAAGAACACGATATGGTAAACTTCCGTATCATCTGGAAAATCATGGGCTCGCTGCTCTTCATCGAGGCCTTTTTCATGGTTTGGTGCTTAGGCATCTCGCTGTGGGCCGGTGAGGACGATATGCTCGCCTTCCTGTTGTCAATGATTGTGACGGCAGGTAGCGGCTTCCTGTTCCTGGCGTTGGGGCGTAAGGCAGAGAATACGCTCAGCCGTCGTGATGCCTATGTCGTTGTCACTGCAGCATGGGTTATCTTCTCGTTCTTCGGCATGTTCCCCTTCCTGATACACGGTTCGATAACCAACGTGACCGACGCGTTCTTCGAGACCATGTCGGGCTTTACGACGACAGGTGCCAGCATCATCGACGACGTGGAACGGCTGCCGCACGGCATTCTGTTCTGGCGCTCGCTGATGCAGTGGATAGGTGGCTTGGGTATCGTGTTCTTCACCATCGCCATTCTGCCGTCGCTTGTCGGCGGTAGCGTGAAGGTGTTTGCCGCTGAGGCCACGGGTCCCATCCGTGCCAAGATGCATCCTCGCCTGACGACGAATGCCAAGTGGATATGGTCTATCTACCTGTTGCTGACCATCAGCTGCGGCATCGCTTTCTGGCTGGCTGGCATGGACTGGTATCAGGCCACGAACTACTCGATGACGACGACGGCCACGGGCGGTTTCTCCATCCACAATGACAGCCTTGCCTATTTCCATTCGCCGGCCATTGACTATGTCAGTATCCTGTTCCAGTTTCTGTCGGGCATCAACTTCACCTTATTATATATGGTGATTATCAAGATGAAGTTCTCGTCGCTCCTGAAGAACTCCGAGTTCAAACTCTATCTGTTTGTGGTACTGAGTACGACGCTGTGGATAGGCTGTCTGCTGATAACCCGTATGGATTATGGCATCGAGCGTGCCTTCCGCAATGCCTTGTTCCAGGTCGTTTCTTTTGTGACGACGACAGGCATGTTCAACGACGAGGTTGGCCTTTGGCCCCACATGACGTGGGTCATCTTAGGTATGCTGATGTATCTCGGCGCCTGTGCCGGCAGCACCAGCGGAGGCTTCAAGTGTGTGCGTGGCGTCATGATGCTGAAGGTGCTGCGCAATAATTTCCGCCAGATACTGCATCCGAATGCTGTGCTTCCGGTGAAGCTGAACGGACAGAGCATTCCCCAGTCCAAGCTGGTGGCGCTGCTGGCGTTCTTCACTCTGACGATACTGATGCTACTGGTCACGGCCACCCTGATGGTCTTGGCCGGTGTCGACAATACGAATGCGCTGGTTATTGCCCTGAGCAGCGTTAGTAACGTAGGACCGAGCCTGTCCAACCAAGTCGGACCGTCTATCTCCTGGTCGCTCTTGCCGTTTTACGTCAAGTGGGCTCTCTGTCTGCTGATGCTGATGGGCCGTTTGGAGATTATGACCGTTCTGGTACTTTTTACCCGTTCGTTTTGGAAAGAGAATTGATAGAAGCATGTATAAGTTTAGACCACTACTGAAACAAACACTATGGGGCGGCCGTAAGATTGTCGCTTTCAAGCACCTCAATCTCCAGATGGAGAATGTAGGCGAGAGTTGGGAAATCTCCGGTGTCAAGAACAACGAGACCATTGTCAATGGCGGTCTTCACGACGGCAAGACGCTGAATCAGCTGGTACGTGAGCAGAAAGGTCGTCTCGTGGGACAGGAGAACTACGCACGTTTCGGTAATGAGTTCCCCTTGCTGGTCAAGTTCATTGACGCCTGTCGGGATCTCTCCATTCAGGTGCATCCTAATGATGAGACAGCCCGTCGGCATGGTAAGGTACGTGGTAAGACGGAGATGTGGTATGTGCTGAAGTCGGACGACGGTGCCTGGCTCTACAACGGACTGCGCCAGCCGCTGACGCCCGAGACCTATGAGCAGATGGTGGCCGACGACACGATTACCGATGCCTTGGCCTGTCATGAGGCTCATGAGGGCGATGTGTTCTTCATTCCCGCCGGCCGTATCCATGCTATTGGTGCCGGCTGTTTCGTGGCTGAGATACAACAAACGTGCGACGTGACTTACCGCATATACGACTATAAACGTCGCGACAAGAACGGGAACCTCCGTGAGCTGCATGTCCGTGAGGCCGCCGAGAGTATTGACTACACGGTGTATGACAATTATCGTGTTCAGTACCAGCCGTTGCAGGATCAGGGTGTTCCGTTGATCAGCTGTCCGTACTTCACGACCGCCCTCTACGACATCGATGACCCCATGACGATAGACTACTCTGAGCTTGACTCCTTTGTCATCCTGATGGGGTTGCAGGGCTCTGCCGAGGTGGTTGACGACAGCGGCCAGCGCCTGCCGTTCATGGAGGGTGAGACGATACTGCTTCCTGCGACGGTTCAGAACATCAAGATAGAGGGAACCATCAAGTTCTTGGAGGTCTACGTTTAGGTGTCAGACCGATTGCCCGTTTCGTTGTCAAGGTATTGTCTGATGTCAGCCTGCAAGCGCAAGAAAGGTTCGCTTGTCATGTAGCCATTGTTTTTCTTGAGCATCGTCTTGACGTCCTGTAGCGAGTTCTCGTAGCACGACATCTCGTTGCGTTTCTGTGTGCGGTGCGCCTGGGCATGATATATCTCCTGCTGTCGTTCCTGGCGCAACAGGTTGCAGACCTTCGAGAGGATGGGGGCAACGATGGTGTCGAAGAGATGGTGTCCCTGTATGTAGAGATAGGTGGTCTGCGGGGTGACGCCCAACTGCCGGATGTCATCCTTCGTCTTCAGGTATTCTTCTTTGGCGTTGGGGAAGAGTCGCTGCAGGTCGCGTATCTTCGTGCCTACTTTGCGCCGGATGTTCTGCAGCGACGGTTCGGGTGTCATGACGTTGAAGCCTCCGGGGTCGGCTATGCGGTTCAGGTCGGTAATGGTGAACTTCGGGTAGTTGCCGTTGCGATAGAGCATGATGGACCATACGAAGAGGGGGAAGATGGCTTCGCTGAAGTCGGCAAAGTATTGTCTGAAGTCGAAGATGCGATGGTCGTTGAGCGTCACGGCTACGCACACATTGTGCAGCGACGGCGCATAGCACTGGTAGTTCTCGATGGCGTAGACGTAGGTGTGGAAGACGTAGGGGCTGTCGAGCACCCGTCGTGACTGGTGCGTCGCTTTCTGGAGCAGGTAGTCGTAGTCGGCGTCGACGCAGGCTATCATGTCGTGGCCCAGCCTCTCTCTTTGTTCCTCGTTCCTCGTTCCTCCTTCCTCGATGAAGTTCATCAGCACCGACTTCTTTCCTCTGGTGAGGTTCACCTTCGATGGCAGCAGCACTTCGAAATAGCGCTGGTCGTTCTCGAAGTCGCTGAGTACAGTGCGCCAGAAGTAGATGTCGTCATAGCTCTCGACGTAGGCGATAATCCTTCGTCGCGACCGTTTCGAGGTGAGTGCGTTGGCTGCCTCGAAATATCGGCTGTTGATATTGTCTTTCAGCCGGTTACTCATACTGTGATGTCGCTGACCTCGGTGACGCTGTCAATCCATCCGTTCATGACAACGGCGGGTGAGTGGGTAGTGAGAATAATCTGTACGTTGGGGTTCAGTTCCAGACAGAGGTCGATGAGGCGTTTCTGCCATTCTATGTGGAGGCTCACCTCCGGCTCGTCCATAAAGAGGACGTAGGGCTGTTCGTCCTCGACGAGTACTGTCAGCAGGATGGCTAGCATCTGTTTCTCGCCGGACGACAGTTGGTAAGGCCCGATGACTTCGCCAATCTGTGAGAAGCGTATCTCGTTCTCCGTGCGCACAATGGTCTTGCCTGTGTCATGGAACAGCTCGTCAATGATGTCCTGGAAGCGTGTCTTCTTCTGCGACAGCTGCTGGGCAGCATCGGTGTTGCCCTGCTGCAATTCGGCGATGATGCGGTTGCCGATGTTCACCTGATAGTCCAGATACTTGCGCTGCAGGCCATACAGCTGGATGTCGAGCAGCGAACCGCCACCGCCCTTGATGACGGGCAGCACCTGTCGCATGGCACCGTCCTCGTCGGTAATGACCTGGCTGAGGTTGGAGTCCAGCGAGCGAATCATGTCGTAGCGAATCCACTTGGCGTCCTCGGGCTCCACGTCAATCTTCACGCCCTTGAGCATGTGCGACGGAAACTCTCCGCCTTGCGAGAGTCCTTTGACCACCTTATTAATGATGGTCGACTTTCCTTGTCCGTTGATGCCGCTGAGAATGTTGACTTGCGGGTTCAACTCCCAGACGATGTGCTTCTTACCGCTCCATAGGGAATCGATTTCGATGCGTTTGATGTAGGTAGCGAATTTCTGCATAGTATTAGGCTTTCGTTGGACAAAAGTGATGTTTCCCGGCTCCTCTTACCGGCGCCGTGCGCTCCAGGATGAGAGCTTGTGGCCAGGATGGCTGAAGTCAGCCAGGGCAACGTCGAAAACCAGCGTGGAGTAGGCCGGTATGCCCTCCTTGGCGGTGGTGTTGTAGCCCAGCTGATAGGGGATATACAGGCGCCAGCGGTCGCCACGGTGCATGTGCATCATGGCTGTGGCGAAACCCTCGGTCAGGGTCGTGATGGTCGACACGTTGGTGGCCGTTGTCTGCCAGCTGAAGTCGCCCTTATAGGTCTCGTCGAAGATGTAGCCTTCGGGATAGCTGACGGTAGGGATGAGGCGTCCTCTGTAGCTGATGCGTACGGAGTCGGTGTAGTAGGGGCTGTCGCCGCCTTCGCCCTCCTCAATGACCTCGTAGTAGATGTAGTCGCTGACCTTGCCCTCGGCATTGGCGTCCTTGGTATAGGTCTTCAGCCGCTTGTACTTCGTGGCTGCAGTCTCGATAAATGCCTCGTTGCGCTGCTGCCAGTTGGCGTAGTCGTCGGCCTCTTCGTCTTCCTGTTCACTGCAAGCCACTGTTGTGCCTACCAGCGGCAGGCACAACAGCGTCATGAGCAGTATGTTCTTGAGTAGTCTCATTTATTGTAGCTTTTTCAGCAGCGAAGCGATGCTGACCTTGTCTTCGATGATGTTGTTCAACTCGCTGATGGGCACGCGCTCCTGTTCCATCGTGTCGCGGAAGCGCAGCGTCACGCAACCATCCTGAAGCGTGTCGTGGTCCACGGTGACGCAGTAGGGCGTACCGATGGCGTCCTGACGGCGGTAGCGCTTGCCGATGGAGTCCTTCTCGTCGTACTGGCAGTTGAAGTGGAACTTCAGCTGGTCAATGATTTCGCGGGCCTTCTCGGGCAGTCCGTCCTTCTTCACCAGCGGCATCACGGCGCACTTCACCGGTGCCAGCGCTGCGGGCAGCTTCAGCACGGTACGCGTCTCGCCGTTCTCCAGCTTCTCCTCCTCGAAGGCGTGACACATGATGCTCAGGAACATACGGTCGACACCGATACTGGTCTCGATGACATACGGCGTGTAGCTCTCGTTGGTCTGCGGGTCGAAGTACTTGATTGACTTGCCGCTGAACTTCTCGTGCTGCGACAGGTCGAAGTTCGTACGCGAGTGGATGCCCTCCACCTCCTTGAAGCCGAACGGCATCTTGAACTCAATGTCGGTGGCGGCGTTGGCGTAGTGGGCCAGCTTGTCGTGGTCGTGGAAACGGTAGTTCTCGGCGCCGAAGCCCAGGGCCAGGTGCCACTTCATGCGCGTCTCCTTCCACTTCGGGAACCACTCCAGCTCGGTGCCGGGCTGTACGAAGAACTGCATCTCCATCTGCTCGAACTCCCTCATACGGAAGATGAACTGGCGGGCGACAATCTCATTGCGGAAGGCCTTACCAATCTGGGCGATGCCGAAGGGAATCTTCATGCGGCCCGTCTTCTGCACGTTCAGGTAGTTCACGAAGATGCCCTGAGCCGTCTCGGGACGCAGGTAGACCTTCATCGAACCGTCGGCCGAGGCACCCATCTCCGTAGAGAACATCAGGTTGAACTGACGGACGTCCGTCCAGTTCTTCGTGCCGCTGATGGGGTCGACGATCTCCTCGTCGAGGATAATCTGCTTCAGCGCCTCCAGGTCCGGTCCCTGCATAGCCTCGGCATAGCGAGCGTGGAGGGCGTCGCGCTTCTCCTTCGTCTCCTTGACGCGCTCCGAGGTCTCCAGGTACTTAGCCTCGTCGAAGCTCTCGCCGAAACGCTTGCGGGCTTTCTCGACCTCCTTTTGGATCTTCTCGTCGTACTTGGCTATCTGGTCTTCGATGAGCACGTCGGCGCGATAGCGCTTCTTCGAGTCGCGGTTGTCGATGAGGGGGTCGTTGAATGCGTCAACGTGGCCCGAGGCCTTCCATATTGTGGGGTGCATGAAGATGGCTGAGTCGATACCCACGATGTTCTCGTGCAGCATCGTCATGGCCTTCCACCAGTACTGCTTGATGTTGTTCTTCAGTTCTACACCGTTCTGACCGTAGTCGTAGACGGCACCCAGGCCGTCGTAAATCTCACTTGAGGGGAAGACGAAGCCATACTCCTTGCAGTGGCTTACGATCTTCTTGAATACATCTTCTTGTGCCATGTTTCTATTTGACTATTTGACAATTTACTATTTGACTATTTTGGCTGCAAAGGTACGTAATTTAATTGAGAATGGAGAATGAAGAGTGGAGAATTAACAAAAAATCATAGAATTATTTGGCTGTTTCAGAAAAAAGCATTACTTTTGCACCCGCTAACAACAAAAATAGGGGCATAGCCCAGTTGGTTTAGAGCGCTGCAGTCACATTGCAGAGGTCCCCGGTTCGAGCCCGGGTGTCCCTACGACGAAGAGAAGAGTGAAGACCGTGAGTCTTCACTCTTTTTTTGCTCCTTGCCCCTTGCTCCCTGCCCCTCTCGTTGCGACAGAAATCGGTGCTGTTGCCGCGTTTTGTCGCAATTTTCGTGTGCTGTCGCAACCGTTTACGTTCTTTTGGGAGCTAATTGTTTGCACAAACAGTTTAAAATGAGTACCTTTGCAGCCGAAAGGAAGAATTGAAAAATTGAAGAATTGAAAAATTGAAAAATTGAAGAATTGAAGTAATATGTGTATGAAGAAAGTATTGAATTGGATGCTGATGGCCGCTGTGGTTTGCGGTCTCGGCCTGAGCGTGAGCTCGTGTAGCGATGACGACGATGACAACGGTGTGACACGTGAACCGGACAGTGCCACCAACATTTCGGGCACGATGGAGGAGGACATCCTCAGACATTTCATCACGTTGTGGTGCGACGTACAGAAAGACGAGCTGATAGGCAACTGGACGTCGAAGACTTACGAACCTACGGTGGGCTTTGTCACCGACGAGTCGCAGCCTTTCGTGCGCACCATCCAAGTGGACTCCATCCAGGGCGCCGACAACTATGCCTTAGACTGCTTCGGTGCCTTCGGCATTGACTCCGACAACCCCGACGGATTCACCTACGACAACAAACTGGTCGGAAAGGTGACCTACCGTCACGCGAGCAACGGCGGCAACGTGCTGGCCACCATCGATGTGGAGAACATTAGCCAGATGCCCACGCTTCGTCAGATACAGCTCGTCAAGACACTGCCGTCGAACGTCGGCGGCAATGGCTACTACCGGACGGGTGATGTCATCAGATACAAGAACCGGCTCTGGGTTTGTGTCAGTGATCACAGACAGGGTGAGAAGGCGAAGTTCATTACCTTCACCTCTAACGATGACTGTACCATCGGCACCTTCAATTGGAGTGGGGTAGGTAAGGACTCCGTCTATACCAACGAAATGGCCGACGCCTCCACACTGAGGCAATGGATTACCAATATCCTAATCGTTGACAAGTATTTTTATGGCTTCAGAGAGAGTCAAGTGGAGAAGCGCGGCATTTACGACATCCTGACAACTAAGGGCTTGCAAGACCAGATCAAGCAGATTGTACCGCAGACGACAAACTGTCGTTTAGACCTGGTGCGGGCACTCTTCAGTGCTAGGGACCTTGTTACCAATGTCAGCGGCTATTCCCGGCAGCATATCGATTGTAGTTGGACTGACGATGTCGATCGAGTTGGTAATGGCGTGGCAACCTATCACATGGCTCCTCATGGCTATTTGCTTGCAAACAAGATGCGCTATGCTATAGGCACGATCACAAATGCTTCGTGGCATCAGTGGGTTCCGTACGTGATGTGCGCAACCTTCGATCAATGGGGCATTGTGTTCGAACAGATGGATGGTAACGCATCGCAAAGCACGCTCGATCCAGATCACTTTGAGTGGTCACACCGGATAGTATGGAACTACAACATGTCAGATACGCTGGCGAGGAGGGGGGTCGTCAGTAATATTGGCAAATTCTACGTCTATACAGCCGCCTTCTACTGGCAACATGAGTATTCCTATCTAGATGCCGATCCTAACCCCGAAGTGGCTAATGCAATTGGTTTGGGAAAAGCCTCACGTGTCTTGATGAACTTTACGCGCGATTGGAAGAATCATCCTGATGAGATGTTCCGCAGGAACTATGTCAGAAATCCGGACCTATGGACCAACCGTAACATCACCAGCAAGGAGCTGACATTTACGGACAACGGAAGAAAGAAGACAGACTATGAAGACGTCTTTATCAGACCCTATGAGCCGGAACAGGAAAATCAGTAACAACATTAGTAAACCGACAATTAAATAGAACGATATGATGACAAAGAGTTTATTCCATTGGATGCTGATGGCCGCTGTGGTTTGCGGTCTCAGCCTGAGCGTGAGCTCGTGTAAGGATGACGACGAGCCCAGTGAAGAACAGCAGCGCCAGGAGCAGCTGAAAGTAGACGAGCGGGAGGCCGCCTGGATGGTGCTGAGCCAGCTCATCGATCCCACGACTGCCGGTGACGACTGGACGACGCAGACCTTTGAACCAACCATTGGCGAGGAGGACGAGAGCTCTCCCCTTCAGCGCGTGGTGAAGACCAACACGCTACAGAACGCTGCCCAGCGCTTTGCCAACATCGTGGGCTTAGAGACCCTCGACCCCACCACCGCCACCTATACTTACAGCAATCCGCAGCTGGGCACGCTGACCTACCATCGCTCTAACGATGGTGTGTCGCTGGCCACCGTCGATGTGGACATCCGTCAGCTGCCACGGCTGAAGCAGATTGTCTATCGTAACCCTAAGCAGAGCGATGAGAACGGCCTGTTCAGTAGCGAGTTCCCCGGCCGCGCCTACTACCGCTTTGGCGACGTGGTGCGCTTGAAGAACAAGGACGCGAAGTATGAGTACTGGGTGTGCGTGCGTCCCAGTCTGGGCTACGAGGGCAAGGGCGACAGCCACTGGGTGACGTTGAGTCCCCTGCCCGAAGACCATATCAAGGTGAAGAAGGTGGGCAACAAGACCTTCCGCGTGCCCACCGCCCTTGGCACCGACAAGGAGAATACAGCAAACTTTGCCGAGATGCTCTGTATGCTCCTGGACTATAATGGTTGGAGCAGCTACTATGCAGACCATCAAGGCGAGGAAGCATTCCACGACCTGGATCTCCAGGAGCATCTGAAATACAACGGCGAGTACTACTGGGACATCGTGAAAGAGGCCTGGAAAGAGAAGGATCTCGCCCGCGACGTCTTCGGCCCCGGCATTAACAGCAACGACGAGTTGCTGGCCTTGCTGAAGGGCGACGGCATCCGACTGCTCTACAACGGCTTCTCCTGGTCGTTGATAGGCGACAAGTGTACGCTCTACCAGGCCACGCTGAAGGGACCTGGCCAGGGTCAGAAACTGTCCAACCTGCTGAAGCCGGAGTACACGACCTTTGAGAGGGATATGCGCCAGTGCCCCGACTTCGACGGTCAGCGGCTGGAGCAGCAGGACGTTGACAACTTCTTCACCGACGGCAAACAGCGCTGGTGCATACGCCACGCTACGGGCAAGCAGCTGGGTGGCGGTCGTTACGACGTGAAGAAATCGCTGACAACGACCAACCCCGACGTTGTGGACTACTACGTCTACTACCGCTATGCCGAGGCGCGCGGCAACGAGATATTCGACCTCAGCCTCGACCCTGAGCGCACGACCCTGACCGACCGCGATCTACCAACAGGTGTCCATACGAATGTCCGCGGCTATTTCATGTTCGGCGACATGGTGACCGACCAAGACGGATGCAGATGGATTTGTGTGCAGGGCTCGCAACCAGAAAAAGGCCACCGATACAGCTACTTCATCTCGTTCGATAAGTGCGTCACGGAGAAAGGCAAGGCCGACTTCAGCCAGCTGCCCACTCTCAGTTTGGCCAAGCAGATACTCTTCGATTTGTTAGACCAGCGGTATTTCTACTACCCCGTAGTGAACAATAACTACCCCAGTTGCTACCCATTCAAAAATCTGGATGATGATTGCGGATTCAATTACGGTAAGTATTTGGTAGGACGTGAAACGATAGTCAACAATGAAAATGCCACCAACGAAGTTACTCGTAGGGTGCCACTCACACATTATATCTTTAATATGCTTTACCGTGGGGACGATGGCAAACCCTACATATTAAGACTCGCTGAAGAGTTTGATGCAAGAGTCAAATTATTTGAGGAAGGTAATATCAAATGGCGCTACTACACTTGCTACCCGAAGGACATCGAGACAGCTGCGCGACCCATGAGTGTCGAAGACCTGGGCAATCAGGCGATTGTCAACCAATATGCCAATGCCGACTTTGTCCATTGGCCTTGGCTCTACTACGACTATGATAGGCAATACAAGGATTCTGTCGATGCCTACTACCAAAGCGCGAACAAACTCGATCAAATTTATAAGAATGCTAATGATTCCGTACAACTTGCCCAGACGCAGCTAACCGGCTATTATGCTTGCCATCAGGGTCTTGGCCCTCGCACGCAGGCCATCGCCAAGGACGACAAGCAGTGGATTTTTGACTACAAAAAGGATCTGCGTTACGGCAATCTCCAAGGCACCAATATGTACAGAGAGCCGGTCATCATGGTTGCCGTGAAGCGCTGCGTGGATAACGGCTCCAAGCCCTACCACTTCGACGATGCAGCACGATCACCGCTGTACCACTGGATAAGCAATTCGACGGACAAATTTGATAACAAGTATTACAAGTCGACTTTGAAAGTCGTCATCTATGATCGTTATAAAGGATATTCCCACGCTAATCAATTCTGGGTAGACAACCAGCAAGTGACGGTGCCCTTTGGCATGGAGATGCCTACTGATTGAAGAATTGCGGCACTTCGTGCCTAAATAATACAACGAACACCCAAAGGAGGCAGATACTTACTATCTCAAATCCTCTTCGTACTATCGCAAGAAAACTATAGCGACGACGGCGAAGAGCTACATCCTTATGGCGGCGTCACAGACTTCTGTGGCGCCGCCATATTTTTCTGTGGCGCCGCTATAGCCGGCTGTGGCGGCGCTACACCAACGTCTCACACGGTGGACAGTCCGGACTGTCCCCATTGTGATACTTTCTTGTCTGTTATGATTTAGTTCCCGCCCTCACGGCGGAAGGAACCGCTGTCTGAAACCGCGCCAATGTCCGAATAGGAGAATGTAAGAGGCGATCGGGTCGTCAGACCTTGCAGGTTCTGTCAGTGTGCGGCGCGCTGGTGTGTATATCTATTGTTTGCGACGGCCGCTAAGTATGAGGACTCCCGTCCTGATTTCGTCGACGTTTGTGAATTCGCTGGCAAAGGTAGCGCGTTTTCCTGAGATCCGCAAGCATTCCGCCCAGTAGCATCAAATCCTAAACACGGAAGTCGTTGATTTATAGCGGCTTCCGTGTCTTCTTTTGCCTTCTGGCGGCTAAACGCTGCTTCGCCCGAGTGCACAGCGGAACCGACCCTTTTGTGTTCCTTAGCAAAAATTGGGTAGCACCGGCCACACCCGCCGCACCAAGAAAAATGAGAACTGAGAATTGAGAACTGAGAACTGAGAACTGAGAACTGAGAATTGAGAGGTATGATTAGAACTGAGAGGTGAGAATTGAGTAGAAGTAATCTCGTTCCTCCTTCCTCCTTCCTCGTTCCTCGAGAAAAAGGA
>Ga0310694_10001268_pt1 | contig 29191 bp, 26 predicted proteins | sample 174DNAGHGhighgp2_FD_203884 | JGI IMG/M metagenome (GOLD analysis project Ga0310694, IMG submission 203884) | Sheep rumen microbial communities from Palmerston North, Manawatu-Wanganui, New Zealand - 1742 DNA GHGhigh gp2 (v2) (version 2) | ecosystem: Host-associated > Mammals > Digestive system...
AGACGGCGTAGCAATCATCCCTGATGGAACAACAGAGATCCTCCCCAAGGCGTTCGATGCGTGGGAATCCCCGGAGTGCGCGAAAGAGTTGAAAAAGGTGATCATTCCCGATACCGTGACGGTCATCGAACGTTATGCTTTCCATAACTGCAGGAACCTTACGAGTGTAGAAATACCTGACTCGGTAACTGTGATCAATCATCATGCCTTCAGTGGCTGTAGCAGTTTGAAGGAAATCAAGCTCCCGGCCCACCTGAAAGTGATTTCCAACTACCTTTTTGAAAATAGCAAGATTAAAGCTGTTGACATTCCGTCTGAAGTTGAGAGTATCAGCGAAGGTGCTTTCTGGGGATGCGGCGCACTTACGTCAATCAATATCCATGGCAAGCTGAAAAGCATCGGATGGAATGCATTCAAGGACTGTGTCGCCCTCAAGGACAGGTCCTTCATGGAGAATATGGAATACAAGTTTGTAAAACACAGTTTTGACAGCAGCTGGTACGAAGCTTTGGCAGAGTGTGTTGAGAATGATGGCGACACCACCAAGTTTGACAATGACGTCGTTTCGGTACTGAAAAATACAGAGAATTGGCACTTGTTCGCCAATGAGGTGACTTACGATAAAGCAGGCATCTGGGTACACAACGATGAGAATTATCCCTTCAACTTCACTGTTGTCAAGGAAGGCGGAGAAGTGGTTATAGAGTACATCTAAAGGTCATCAGGGACGTCAAGAGATATCCATCCAGCTAAGAACGTCATTCCCGGGGACATGAAATGCTCCGGGATTTTTCGTGATGTCCTGATCCTCATCATGTACGTTCGGACTCATCCCGAAGATGGACGGCTGAGGGGAGACACCCCGTCCTCGGATGCCTGTGAAAGCAACCGGGAGCACCTGACGGCGCTCCCGGTTGCAAAAGTTATGGCAAGAAAAGAAGAATGTCCGGATTGATGTCGTGCGGATTCATTTCCGCCGGTTAAGACTCGGTAGGGTCCGGCTATCTTTTGTTTCCCTTGAGTGTGTCGGCGATGCCTTCCCTCGTCTTCTCGATGACTCTTTCGGACTTGGAGGGCTTGCGGCTGTCGTTGCTGCGCTGGGTGTTGTAGCTGTAGTTGTAGGAGCTTTCAAAACGTGACATGATGTTTGGGTTTTAACTGTTTAACATTTGTTTGTCTCAAGGCTTCTGGAGATTCTTTCCTTTCGGCCTTCACTTATATAGAGGGAATGTCCGTGTGAATCTACCACAGCACTTGAATCTTTTTTCACCTTTTTTTGTCCGCCGCCTCGAATTCATCCCGATAATGCGCCTTCAGCCATGCGGTACGGTAACTGAGGAGCGCGTAGCAGACGGCGTGCGACTTGTTGAAGATGACCCTGCCGAGGGGCAGCCAGGAGTCCCAGACCTTCCCGAGACTGTCCTCGTCGAACCCTTTGTCCAGGCCCCCCCGGATGAATTCCGCGCCGAGGCGTTCCAGGGCGGGCCCGTCTCTTCTGCAGAGCGCCTTCCGCAGCGTGTCGGAATGCCCGGGGGAGAACCCTGCCACCCGCTGGGCGATCAGCATCACCTGCTCCTGGTAGACGGTGAGGCCATAGGTCTCCGCCAGGATCTCCGCCGTCTCGGGGATGGTCGGGGGGACCGTCAGATCCCCGTTCTTCAAGTCCGCGGCCATGGGCAGCAGGTCCAACGCGTCCGGACGGAAGAGGGCGTCCAGCATCATCAGGTCCTCCAGGCAGCCCGGCTTCATCCTGCGGAGATGCCTCTTCATCCCCGGCGTCTCGAAATGGAACACGCCGTCGGTATCGGCGCGCCTGTAGAGGTCGAATGTAGCAGCGTCGTCGAGGGGGATGTCCTCGAGCCGGATATCGAGACCGTGGCGGCTCTTCACCCTGGCAAGGCACTCCTTCACGACGGTCAGGGCGCGGCATCCGAGGAGGTCCAACTGGATGGCCCCGGCCCTCTGGGCGAATCCCGTCGGGTACTGCGACAGGAGGAAGCGGCGGCCGCCGTCCTTCGCGGTGCAGACGCCCAGCGGGACGTACTCGGTGAGCTCCCTGTCGCCCAGGAGGACGGTGCATATGTTGACGCCCTTCCTGCAGATGACTCCCTTCAGGCGCTCGTCGAACCCGGGGTGATCCGGGGGCAGTACCCCGAAGGCTGTCTCGAGGGCGACGTGCCCGTCCCCGTATTTGTCCGCAAGGTGTTCGACCACCCGGCTCCGTCCCCTCTCATCGAGGTCGATGGCGAGGTACGGGAGGATGCCGCTTCCCGGACCCATGAAACGTTCCGGCAGGAGCCCGTACCGGAGCGGGTCCACCTCGGTGATGCCGAGGCAGTAGACGACCAGGCTCCCGGGGGCGCTCCCGCGCCCGGGACCGACGAGGACCCCGTTTCCCCTCGCCCAGGTGACGATGTCGTGGCAGATGAGGAAGAGGTCCGGCAGGTTCGCGGCGGAGATGGCCTCGAGCTCGTCACGGAGCCCTTCCCTCACCCTCCCGGGCAGTCGGCTCCCGTAGCGTCTCGTCGCTCCGGTGAACGCCAGGTGGCAAAGGAGTGACATGCTTTCGAAGAACCGGTCTCCGCGGAGCATGCCTTCCTCGTCGCGGGCGCCCGCGTCGATGATGCGTGCGTAGGTGCGCATCCGGCGGTGGACGCGGGAACGCTGGGCCTCCGAGAGCGGGAAGGCCGGCAGCCTGGGCTGCCGGCGGATGTCGAAGGTCCCGATCTTCCCCGCGACCTCCAGGGTGTTGCCCACGGCCTCCGGATGACCGGGGAATGCGGCGAGCATCTCGTCACCGGTCTTCATGTAGGCCTCCCCCGGGACGGGACGCCCGTCCCTGGAGCGGTCGAGGGAGGTGAGCAGGCGGTATCCGGCGGCGTCCTCCCGGTGTACGAAGCGGACGTCGTTCGTCGCGACGGTCTTGATGCCCAGTTTTTCGCCCAGCCGGAAGGTCTCCCGGGTGTACGGGGCATCGGGTCCCGGGGGCGTCACCTCCAGGTAATAGTCGTCTCCGAAGACGGAGCCGTACCAGCGGGCCGTCTCCTCGGCGCCCGGCAGGTCGCCGTCGAGGATTGCCCGCGCGACCTCGCCGTCAGCGCTCCCGGACAGGCAGACCAGCCCTTCGTGGAACCATCCGACCACCTCGCGGCAGACCGAGGGGGACCCGCCGCCGGCATTCGCCATGGAAACCAGGGTCATGAGGTTCCGGAAGCCGGTGAGGGTCTTCGCGAGGAGGACGACCGGACGGGCGATGCCGTCCCAGGGGGAGGAGACGGGCAGCTCGCAGCCGTAGATCGGTTTGACACCGGGGTGCCTGGCCGCCTCCTTCACGATCTCCGGGACGGCGGACAGGTTGGCCTTGTCGGTGATGGCGACGGCTTGGATACCCTCCCGTTCGGCATGCTCGAAAAGCTGCTTGATGGAGATCATTCCATCAAGCAGCGAATACTGTGAGTGAAGGTGTAAATGGACGAAGTGCATGGGTGCAAGGGCTGGTGTGTTACAGGGATCAGCTGGCTGCGGCGACCGTCGAGGGGATGGTCATGGGGGTGACGAAGGGTACCGGACCGGAACCGTCGGCGGAGACCACCTCGAGGGCGGCCGGTACCAGGACCAAGCCGGGATCGGCCATGCCGGCCATGTCGTCTGCAGGGGTCCCTGTGCCTTCCTCCGCCCCGGCGAGGGACGGGATGACCTCGTCCTTGATCCTGGCGAACGCCTCCCTGAGGGAGAGGATCTCACCGGGCATCTCCATGTCGATGAAGAGTTCCTTGTCCCGGTTCTCCCACATCTCGTCAACCTTCAGGAGATTCTTCCCGATCGACTCGACAAGCGAGGCGCAGTGCGAATTGAAGTGGGAACGCAGGCCTTCTTCGTTGATGAAAGGGGGGAGCTGACCCTTGAACTCCGCATACAGCTTTTTGCAGTTCAAGAGCTTCTCGCGGGTCTTGCGCAGAAGGCTGATCCGGTTCTCGATCTCGGCGAAAAGGTTGCGGAGGTCCTTCATGAAGGAGATGCAGAAGACGGCGAGGTCGTTCACGGTCCGGGTGTCCTCCTCGCCGAGGAAACGGACCACGCAGTTCTTGACGTTGCGGCCGTATCCGTCCTTCACCACCTCCTCCTTCAGGAAGGTGGCGATGCCGCCGATGAAGCCCATGATGTAGACGAGGACAGGCTCGTTCTGGTAGTAATAACCGGAGTTCTTGGTGTTTATGGTTTCCATGGCTTGAAGTGTTGATGGTTTGACTGTTTCGGTTTCGCGGATTCCTATCCGTTCTGATGATATAGACTGCATATCGCCGCATATCTACCAGGAGCCACCGAAACGGCGCCACGCCGCCCCGGAATCGGATGGATCCGGACAGTCACGGGAGGTTGCGGAAGAAGCACGATTCGGAAGGACGGGATGCGGCGACGGTACCCCGCCCGGGGAAGGGGCCCTTTCCGGGATGCGAATGTGTGGGTGGGGGGGTTATTCGACGGCCGTCGCCTTCTCGGTGATGACCTTCGTGTAAGTGTCGATGAGCCCGGTGACGGACTCGGGGAGCCCGATCTTGCGGGCCGCCCTGCGGGCATTCCAAAGGAGGTGCTTGTCCAGACGGGCGGCCTGGGAGAGGGTGAACCGTCCGGTGGAGATCCTCTCGAAGTCCAACAGGTGGTGCGAGACCTTGTTGAACTTCTCAACGAACTTTTCCTCTGTCCGGTTCTCCGGCTTTGCCTTCAGTGCGGAGTAGTAAGCACGCTTGATGCGGCGTAGCTCCTGGGCGACCTTGTCCTTCCGGATGCGGACCTCCCCGTTGCGGTGCATCTCGTAGCCGAGGAACGCCACCCAGTTCGAGGCGTCTCCCGCCCCGCGGCCCCAGAGGTAGGGGCCCTTGGACTTGGCCTCCCAGAAGGCATCCCGGTTGCGGCGGCCACGCTTGAGGCCGGAGAACGGCCGGAAGGGATGGTACAGCAGCTTGTGCTCCGTGAGGGCCTGCCGGTAGGTGTCCAGGTCTGCGGCGCAGCGCTCCCGGTCAGTGTTCATCAGCACGATGTCGTCGCAGTAACGCAGGAAGAGCCTGTCCGGGTCCTTCCGGGAGAGGATCCGACGGTCGATACAGCGCATCACGACGTTCACGATGAGGCAGGACAGGGACCCGCCCTGCGGGATGCCGATCCCGCCCTCTTCGACGACGCGGGCGAACTCCCCGGGGGAGTAACAGCCGGAATGGACGAACTCGTCCTCGTCGACCCACTGGAACAGGCACACGGGGTCGGCGTGCCCTTCGTTCCGGAGCCTGGCGGTCTCTTCCTTCCAGAAGCCCGGGTCACCGTTACGGCCGAGCACCTCACGGGGGAAGCTGTAGGAGGCCAGGTAGGCCTTCAGGACGCGGCGGAACGGGTCGAATGCCCCGTCGGGTGTGCCGGTCCTCTCCCGGACCTCGGCGAAGAGGTCCTCGAAGCAGCGGATGATGTCGTCGTGGTTGAAGATGTCGTAGAACTTCTGGATATCGCATTCGCCGACCCAGATGCGGTTCCGGTCGTGGGCCTTCCGGTAGGCCCCGATCCGGTCGATGGCGTCCAGGAAATCAGGGACCTTCCAAGTGCCGTCCGCCTGCTTGCTGGCGGTGCGCAGGAAGAGCATGTGAGTGCCGAAGCAGCGGTCCGCGAAGGAGAGCAGCCAGTTGACGGAGAGCGACAGGATCACCTTCGTGAGGAGGTCGTTGTAGCGGCTGATGGGGCGGTAGACGAACGGGCCGTCATCGGAGAGCGCCTTCTTGAACTTGTACAGCGTCACCGGGGTCTCGAGGACGAGCGGCCCGGTTCCGCTGAGGGCCTCCCGGACGGAGCCGATGAACCGGTCCAGCTCCCGGCCCCATTCGCAGTCGGGGTCCTTCCTGCGGCCCCACTGCATGCCCGCGAGGATGCGGGCGGTGGCCCGTTTCTTGCCCGCGGTCCAGGACGACAGCCCCCGGTCGGTCCTCTTCGGCATCCTGCCCTTCCCGGGATGGCACCACTCGGAGTGGAGTGGGGTCATCGACCGCACCTTCGCGAAAACGGGGTTGCGGAGCCTGCGCTCCAGCTTACCGGACGCCTTGGCGGCGCACTTGCCGCGCTCCTTGGCGACAAGCGCGGTGATCCGCTTGTCGGTGGCGTAGGATATGAGGCTCTCGACGGGCTGCATGTAAAAAGGGAAACACCGGCAGGATTTCGTCTTAATCGATTGCCATCGGGCGTCTCCGCCTTCCGGCCAATGGGGTCGCGGCCCCGGAGGGTCGCCAACTCATCTGCCCGGCTTTCGCCGACCCCGCAGACGGGGAGTGAAAAACAAAAAAGATAAAAAATCAGTTTTGCGTCATATCCGTTCGCCTCGTCTCCGACAAGGAGGACGAGCAAGCCCGGTGTTTCCCTGCAACAAAGATAATGATTATTCACGAACAGTGACACGGCGGGTGGAGAAATTCGTGCCGCATCGCGTCCGTCCCCGCGGTGAGCTCCCCGGGGAGTGCGCCCTATGGCCGCCCACCCGGATTCTCGAGGATGTCCCGGAGGTCGGCGACGGCGCGGACCACGCTGTCCACCGCGCCCTCCTTCAGGAGGTCCCTGTAGCGAATGTAGAAACGGAGGCGTCCGTCACGGGGAAGGGTGACGTCCACCCTGGCGCGGTACTTCTGGGTCGTGACCTTCGGGTCGAGCTCGATCTCCCTGACGGCGGCGGGGATGATCGCCAGGGCGGTGGCGCTGTTGATCTGGAACACGGCCTTCTCCTTCGTGTGCCTGTCCTGCACGCTGGCGATGCGCTCGCGGAGGGGGGCGTCCAGGCGGAGGCAGAGCCGGGTGAGCTCCGCGACCTGCGCGCCCGTCAGCGTGACCCGGGACGCCGGGGAGTACGGCGGGATGGACCTCTTGTACAGGTCCTTCACCCGCCCGATACACCGGCGCAGGCACTCCTCCGCCGAGAACCGGCCGCACCGGCCGAGGCCCGAGAGGTAATCGGGGATGGCCCCCAGGGCGTGTCCGAGGATCTCCTCCTCGGTCATACGGTTGATGTCCAGCATGGGCCCGTGTGTCATTTCAGTTCCATCGTGCAGACCCTGCCGGACTTCTCCATCCAGGCATGGCTGTGCTCATAGCTCTGCCGGTCGGTGCATACCCAGGCTATCCTTCCGCGCATCCCGTCGGGGACGGACGGCTCCGGGGCGTACCCGTCCGTGAGGATGACGAGGCCGTCGTAACCGCTGCCGTACGCGTAGTCGACGGGCTCCTGGAAGGAGGTCCCGCCCCGCCCGACGACCGCCACTTCGCGGAGGCACCGGCGGAGGCTCCGTACGACCCGCACGCCCACGTCGAACTGGATCACGTCCACCTCCGTGAACCCGTAGCGGAAGGCGCTGTTGATGACCCCGTAGAAGTACGAGAGGTCCTGCGACGAGATGGACCCGCTGACGTCCACCGCCACGAGGAGCTTCGTGGAGAAGCGCCGTATGGACCCCATGTTCTCGAACCCCGTGCGCCGGTTGGGACGCATCCGCGTGAGCCTTCGCTCCGAGGAGAGGATGCTGGCGCGGAAGCCCGCGAGGACGTTGCGCCAGTTGATCCTCGCGCGGGTGGACGCCTTGAGCATCTCGGCGAAGCTCCCGGCGAGCGTCCCCCAGTCCTTCGTGCCCTCGATGATGCCGTTGATCAGGGAGACGGTCAGCTCGTCCTCCTCCCAGAGCTCGGAGAGGGCTGCGTCCCGGTCCGCCGTCCGGGCGAGCTCCTCCGCGCGGGCGTCCGGGCTGCCGCCCCCGCCTACGCCGTCCGGGGAGGACGGGAGCATCGACTGGATGCGCCGCGCATACCACTCGTAGGGCTGCCCGGCAGGGAGGTCGTAGTCCTTCGGGCGGTCGATGGGCAGGTGTTCCATGCCGTAGTTGTCGCCGATGGTGACGTTGCTCCCCACGGCGACGGCCTGCTGGCAGCAGGCATCGGGCCTGCGCTGGTAGGGGTGTTTCAGCAGGATGCGGACGGCCTCGGTCCGGAGCGCCTGCTCGAGGGCGGCGTCGGACATCTCCCGGACGAGATCCGGGTTGTACTCGATCCTGCGGCGACCGCTGCGGACGGGGCAGGGCATGGAGGCGTTCTCTGCGATGTCATGGGCGCAGAGGACCTGGAAGAGGGCCGGCTCGCGGAGGTACCATCCCTCGAGGATGTCGGAGATGCGTTCCCTCATCCTACTTCACGCCTATGTTCTTGACGTAGACGACCATCGACATCGTGAGGATGGGACACTCGCGCGCCATGAAGGCCACGGCCTTGGGATAGGTGTCCTGGACGTAGAGGCTCGCGAAGTGCGCGGCGGCCTCCTTCTTCTCCTTGGAGAGGAAGTCGAACCATGCCTCGACGTTCTTCTTCGCGTTATCCTTCGCCTTCCCGGTCGGGACCTCGACCTCGAGGTGGCGGAAGATACCGTCGTTGATGACGGACAGCTGGTGGAGTTCGTAGCCGCGGAGGGTCTTCAGGTGCTTCTCGAAGTTCTGCAGGACCTCCCGTCCGGAGAGGATCCTCCGGGACGAGACATTCGCGGCGAGGGCCGCGGCGGCCTTGGGACCGACGATGGCGGAGACGGCCTTGGACGCGAGCGGGGTCAACTCGGGAAGGCCCTTGAGGATATCCGAGACGCGCTTCCAGGCGCGGCGGTCGGGGGTCTTGTCGAGCCCCGTGTCCGCCCCCTCCTTCGCGTCGGGGTCCTTGTCCAGCCAGATGGGGTTCTCGCGGATGAAGTCCTTCACGCGGGAGTCCACGCCGCACCTGTCGGCCCAGAGGAGCCACTCCTGGGCGGTGGGACGGAAGGTCACCACGTTGAACCGGCTCACGAGGGCCGGGTCGAGGTCCGTCAGCTGGTACTGGTCACCGGCGTTCACCGCGGAGATGATACGGCTCCCCTCGGGGAGGCTGCGCCCCGCAAGGGTGCGGTTGAGGGCGAGGTCCATGATGGTCTGCAGGACCTCCGGGCGGGCTCGGTTGAGCTCGTCCAGAAAGAGCACGACAGGCTTCCCGTCCAGGGGGAACCACCAGGGCGGCATGAAGTCCGTCCTGCCGGTGGCCTCGTTCCGGTTCGGGATGCCGATAAGGTCGCCCGGGTCGGACATCTGTCCGAGGAAGAGGGGAACGACCTTCATGCCCTTCCCGGCGAAATGCTCGGTGAGGATCTCGGACTTGCCGATGCCGTGGCTTCCCACCAGCATGATGTTCTGGTGGGCGGGAGTGATGTCGAGGAGCTGGAGCAGCTCGGTGGTGTTGACACTGATGTTGGACATGTGCGTATGCGTCTTTTAGGCGGTGAGACGGTACTCCTCGGGGATGTATCCGAAGATGTTCCGATAATGGTTCGACAGCTGGTGCCTCGTCTCGAAACGGGCGCGGTTGCCCGCGCGCTTCGCCGCGGAGGCGTTCCTCCAGAACTGCTGGCTGACCCGCTTCTCCATGATGCGCCTCACCTTGCGGCAGACGGCGGGGTCCTCGCCGAGGAGGTCGAGGTCACCGAGACGCTCGCCGTCGAGGAAGAGGAGACGTTCGCCGGAGAGGGTCCGGACCTGGTTCTTGATGTACTTCTTTTCGCAGAGGAAGCTTGCGTTTTGCTTGTTGTCGTTCATAGGCGTCAGGTTTTGTGTTCATCATATCCATACCGGGCCGGGGCGGAATCCTTACAGGAACGGGCCGTTTTTTTTTATATCCCTGACGCCTTGTCCCGGAGGACGGGAACGACCTCCCCGGTCTGCAAGTCCGTGAAAAGCTCGATATGGGCGCAGGGAACCCACGGCTCCAGGATCATTTCGGGGAGATAGCCGTAACACTCCCGCGGGAGGCTGAGCGGCACGTCCACGCAGTGCGTCTCCCACGACTCCACGCCGTCACGGACCAGGACCCGGACGGTGTCCAGGTCCGCCGGGCAGGCGGAGCCGACCACATGGAAGGTGACGCCCTCCGGGATCTCGCCACCGAAGACCTCACGGAGGAGCACCCCGGCCGTCCGGGTCTTGATGGCCCGTTCGGCGCTCTCCTTGGCGGCCTCCCCGAGGGCGGCGTGGCACGCGCTCCGGATCTCCGGGACGGAGCGGTCCAGCGCGAGCATGGCCGCCGCGAAGTCCTCCAGGGGGGAGAACGGGTGGACCCAGGTGTGGCCGCACCCCCCGAACGGCAGTCCGGTGACATGGGGAGCGACGAGGAGGTGCTCCCCGTCCTTGTAGCGCTTGGCGCGGTACACGTAGGAGATATGGTCCAGCGTCACGAGCGTGTGGGCCCCGAACGGCCGGATGGCCCGGGGCGGGACGCCAAGGGTGACGAGGGCGTCGGAAAGCGCGGAGGCGGCAGCCACGGGGCCGTTCCAGGAGTCGGAGCGTCCGGAGGGGGAGCCCTGCAGGCCAGACCAGGCGGACTGCAGGCCCTGCCAGGCCCAGGTGTCCTCGTCCCAGTCGACGGAAAGCCCGCGGAGGTCTAGGCTGCGGCTGTAACTGAGGATATGGCTGATGGCCGCGTGTACGAAGGGGTTGTTTTTGTCGTTCATGGCGTTTCTTTTTCTGACATATACCGCCTTGTTCCGGGATCCTTACACCCCTGCCGTCAGAAACGGTATCTGTTCTCCGTCGGGTCCAGCCGCTTCAGTCGGTAGCCGCGTCCCCGGGCAGGCCTGCCCGAGAGACGGAGGAACGAGATGCGGATCCTGTCCATGTGGTCCCAGGCCACCTGCTGGCGGATCTGGAGGTCGAGCCCTCCGGGGAACCCCGGAACGCCGTCCAGGAGCAGCTTGAACGTGTCCCTGTGCCAGGCGGGACGCTCGATCCGCACGTCCCAGCCCATCTCCTGGGCGAGCGCCCTGAGCCGTTCGCCCGCGGTGATGTCGGAGATCTCCATCCGCCTGGCGAAGGTAAGGCTGTCCGCGTAGGCCCTCCGGAGGCGCCGCTCGACGGCGGGGTGGATACTGAACCGGGGACGGAAGACCCTGAGGGCGTCCGCATGCTCGTGCGAATCGCCCGTCTCATCGTTCATGACGAGGTAACAGTCGTCCAAGGCGTCCATCTTGAAGACCCCGCCGTTGATCCTCGCCGCCTGCTCGACACTCGGGGGAAGTGCCGCCACGAACCCGAGGTGGACCGTCCCGGCGTCGGCGTCCAGGACCTCGCAGAGGTCGCCTTCCCGGAAGCGGACCCGGTCAGCGGGGCGGCCCCCGAAGACCCCGTCCTGGGAAGGGAACAGGCGCTCGTCGATGCGGACCCCCGAGGAGTCGTAGATGTACTCGGAGAGGTACTGCACGGGATAGGCGAACCTCCCGAGGGGCATCTCGTCGATGCGGTAGCTGTGGGCGGGACGCCCGTCGAACAGGTCCCGCCTCCGGGCGCCCTCCCGGACGATCCGCTCGGCGTCCTCCAGGCTGAGCGCGCTCCCGACCTTGTGCTCCCTGACCTCGTAGCAGGGGTAGTGTGGCTTCCGCCAGGTGACGTCCCGGATCTCCCAGACGTCGAAGACGGAGATGACCGAGGTGGTGTGATGGCTCTCCATCCCGCCGTGCGTCAGGCCCCGAACCCGATTCTCCGGGCCGTCTTCGCCGAGGAGAGCGTCTCCTCGTCGCAGTACTTAAGGAGCTCCTCGAGGGAAGCCTTCTCACCACTGAGGACATAGCCGACCGCGGCCTTGCGGGCGATGTTCTCGATATTGCCGCCGGAGAAGTCGTACCGGCTGGCGAGGGTGAGGGCGTCGGCATCGGAGAGGTCCTTCATCATGGACTTCCAAATCTTCGCGCGGGTCGCGGCCTCGGGCTTCCCGAACTCCACCTTGAAGAGGAAACGGCGGGCGAAGGCGTCGTCGCAGAAGTTCGAAGCGAGGTTCGTCGTGGCGATGAGGATGCCGTCGAGGTTCTCGATGGCCTCCAGGCAGATGTTCTGGATGGAGTTCATCATCTGGTCGACGCTGTCCTGGGGGTTCTCCAGGCGCTTGGAGAAGATGGCATCCGCCTCGTTGAAGAGCAGGATGGGGGCGTTCCCGCCGGCGGCACGGCACATCTGCCGGTAGGTGTTGAAGATCCCCTTGACGATCTTCTCGGAGTCGCCGACCCACTTGCTCTTGAGCTCGGACATGTCCACGGCGAAGACGTCGCGTCCCGTGCGGCGCGCCAGCTCGTAGGCCCCGGCGGTCTTGCCGCAGCCGGCTCCGCCGGAGAAGAGGACCGCGAACCCCTTCCGCATCCCCATCTCGGTGAGCCGCTCCTGCACTCCGACGAAGTGGTCGGGGTCGAGGAGGGAGGCGAGCCGGTCCATCTGCTCGGCGACCTTGCCGTCGTAGTAGAGCTCCCTGGGCTTGATGGACGAGCAGGTGACGAGGTCGCGGTGGTTTGGGGCCGAGGGCCTGGACAGGGTGGCCTCCGTGAAGAAGGTGCGCTTGACCTCGCCGGAGAGGGCGAGGGAGTCCGTGTCCTGGAACCCCTCCTCACCGCCGAAGGTGACCACTCCGGACTGCTGGAGGTCGGAACGCCCGTTGGAGAGGGTCCGGCGGACGCGCTGGTCGTCCTCCATGAACTCCGTCAGGGGGAGCAGGCGGTCGATGGGGACGGAGTCGTCCCCGTAGGAGACGTACCGGTGGCAGAGGTAGAGGAAGAAACGGCGCTCGGTGTCGCAGAGGTCGGGGTTGCCGAGGACCCCGGAGGCCTTCCGGCAGAACTCCAGCTGGAGGTTCCCCTCGATGAGGCCGGTCATGTCCTCGAGCAGGCTCTCGCAGTCGATGATGTCGTGCTTGTAGTCCGAGATGGCGATGCGGAAACGGGTGAAGAGCTCGTCGGTGGAGAGCCCGGTGCGGCTCACCGGGACGAAGTCCGTACCCTTCTCGACGGTCTTGACGGTCTCACGGGTGACGGCATAGCGGTTCCCCCGGCCGAAGCGACGGGTGATGATGCTCTGCCCCTCCAGCTCCCGGAGCGCCTCGCGGAAGCCGATGAACTGGATGTTCGAACAGCCGACGTACCCGGACAGGTCGTCGTCGTCGCATCCGTTCCCGCCGCTGTGCTCGAGGATGGCGGCCAGCAGGACCGCCGCCCTGGGGCTGATCCCGAAACGCTTCGAGACGGACTCGATCTCCGCCTGCAGCTGATGGGCGGTGTCCTCGCCGAGCCCCTCGGCGTTGACCTTCCGGTAGATGGTGTCCAGGCTCGAGGCCAGTTCGGGAAGCGTGGTGTTCCCCGCGAAGAAATTCTTGTCGTTGTTGTTCGTTCTTCTCATTCAGTTTTCCTTTTCCTTGTTATCTACTTGTTTCCCCGGCAATCCTTACGGTGGCGGCGTCCCTTCCCGTCGAGAAGTAGAGACACCCGATGCCCCAGGGGTTCCTCCCGAGGGAGACGACCGTGAGGCCGTCTTCCAGGCGGGTGCCGAGGACCGACCCGCACACCCCCAGCAGCTCCAGCGTCCGTTCCGCGACAGTCCCGTCTGCGGCCCTGAAGGCCGACCTCGGCGAGAGCCCATCCCCCGAGCAGAGGCAGGACTCCATCCGGGTGAGCAGAAGCTCCGCCCTCGGGGTGAGAGCGAAGCCGTTATGGAGGTTGTGGTTGACCTTGCGGAGGCCGTCGAAGAGCGTGTCGTTCCAGTTCATGGGGTTCGGTTTCGTTACAGGAGTATTTACCTCCGTCCCGCCCGATCATTACACCCCGCGTCGGCATTTTTTACCGGGGACGCCCCCGTTCTCCGTTCGGGCTCAGGCGGCCTTCCCCTCGCGGAGGGGGATGCGCCCCGCGGCGCTCGTCTTGTCCGCCCTCCACACGAGCCCCGCGAGCGGGTTGTCCCGCTTCCAGAGGGCCTCCTTGTGCATATGGAGGGCGATCGCCTCCCGCTCGGCGTCCGTCAGCTTGAGTCCGCAGACCTCCTCCAGTATGCGGACCGACCGTCTTCCGTGACCCTTGATCCCGCGGGTGAGGTCGCAACGCGCAGTGCAGGTGTCATGAAGGAGCGTCGCGAGTATGACGCTCTCCGAAGGGAGGCCGCCGGCGTGGGCCAGGGCCCAGCGGCAGGCCTCGAGGGAGTGCCTGGCCAGCCCGCCGGCGAACCGGTGGTGCGTATGGCAGCATGCTTGGAAGAAACTGCTCGAGAGCAGGTATTCCACCGTTTCCGTGACGCCCTCCCGGCAAGTGCCGAGGAGGAGCCTGATGATCTCTTGTCTGATCTGTCTTTCGTCCATATTCCAATCGTCGTTTCCCATATCTACCGCGGGAAGGGCGGATCCTTACAGGGGATCTCCGCCTTCATGCGGCCCGGCCGAGCCGCTGCCGCATATGGAAGAGCACCATATGGACGTTCTCCACCGGGATGCCCTCCCTCCGGGCCATCTCCTTCGCGTCCAGGCCATCTATCTGCCAGTCCAGGAAACGCCTGTCCCGTTCGCTCTTCAGTCTCGAACGGAGGCTCTCCCGGAGCTCCTTCCGGAGAAGGTCCCCGTCCGCCGCGAGCTCGTTCGCCCTGTGGCCGCTCCAGGGCTGGTCATCGGTGAAGACCCCGTCTTCGAAGTGCTCCGATATCCCGGAACGGTTCCACTGGGCCCTCGCGGCAGAACGTACGACGTTCTTCGCGATCGTCCCCACCCAGGTGGAGAGTGCTCCCTTCTCCCCGTCGTAACGGTCCTTTGCCCTATACATGCGGAGTACCACCTCGGAGGCCATGTCTTCCTTGTCCTCCTCCGAGAAGAACTTTGGGAAACGCTTGTTCACATAGCTCAGAACCGCCTTGGTGGCAAGGGGCCAGAACTGCTCGTCTTTGATTGGAAACGTTTTCTTCTGCATTCGTATCGTGTTGGTTGTCAGTTTGTCGTGTCAGTGGCTGCCGGGCTGGGGGCACACATGCCCCCTCCCGGGGAGGACCCCGGTAAGTGTCTGTCATGTATGGATGGGAGGGTTATATTGTGGTCATGCGTTCCGCTGTACATCAACTATCATGCCAGTTGTGTCAAATTGACGCAAAAGTTATCTTTTGTCAGTCCGTCCGGCCCAGCGGTCCCAGAAATCCAGACCGGAGATCCTCACGGAGTCCCCGAAGCGGGCATACAGCAACTCCGCGCACCGGAGTGTCTCGTCAAGGGAGGCGGCGAACTCCGCGGCACCCTCGGCGGGGACCGTCACGGAGAGCTTTCCTCCGGGGGAGAGGAGGAGATGGACCGACAGCTGGTCCCCGTCCTTCCGGACGAGCTTGAAGGGAAGTCCCCGCTCTTCGAGAAGGGGGCGCAGCCCGGCCGAGGCAATGAGCCCGGCGCGTTCCGCCTTGTCGTACTCCTCCTCCTCGCGCAGGACCATCTCCTCCACCTCGGGGAGGACGCTTTCGGCGAACCGGACCATCCGTACCAGGCTGTCGGGGGAGAGGCGCATCCGCTCGGCGGTCCGGCCGGCGATGACGGACACCGTCCCGTCGCCGGGGATGCGGACCCGGAAGGACAGGAGGGACAGCTCCGCAGACAGCAGACCCAGCTCCCCGTGGCAACGGATGCCCGCAGCGGAGAAGGCGCCGAGGAGGTCCTCGAGACAGTCCGTCCCTGCCACGACATCCAGGCCGAGTTCGGAGCGGACCACCCAGCTCCCTACAATCGTGAGGAAGGCCTCCTCACGGACGCCCTGGCCCGTGGTCCAGTGCCGCTCGGCAATCCTGCGCAGGGCGGACTTGTCCAGGACGAGGCTCAGTATGTGTCTTTGTGTATCGGTCATAGGCATTGGTATCAAGGGGTTGATTGATTGCATATACCAGGGAACGGGGCTTTCCTTTCAGCGCGGGGGACAATTTTCTTCGGCAGAGCCGACAAGGAGGTTCCAAGCAAATCATACAACAACGGCAGGGATAGTTTCACCATCCTGCCGTCATGCCATCTTCTCCCGACGCGTTACCGCGCAACCTTCATTTCAATCCACGGGCTCATTGAACATGTGCTCATAGAGCTCATCCAGGATGTCCTTCTGGATGGGGATGCCCGAGGCATCCCCGATGACAGCGTCGATGTAGCAGTAGGGACATGTCACGGTCCTCCCGTGGGCATCCGGCACCCAGTCTTCATCGGTCACCTCCGAGGAGGGGAAGATGCGGCTGCAGTAGTAGCATCCGCACATCTTGCTGGCCTTCACGTTGTCCCAGTTCTCGTACGAGGCCCTTCCTGCAAGGCCGTAATACCTTTCGTATTTCTTCTCGGTCATCTGTGTGTCTTTTGATTGTATATACCTGTCAAGGCGGGGATCCTTACGGGTGTCACGCACCCATCCCGATACGCTTCAGGACGCGGGAGAAGGCCTTGCGGTCCTGCAGGAAGTCAGACAGCTCCCCGAAGGGGATTTCGAAGTACTCGTCATCCAGCGGTCCGTAGAGGATGACGCCCACCGTCCCGCCGCTGACACTGCAGCCGCAGTCTATACCCAGGGAGCGGACATGCTTGTCCAGCAGCTCGTCCGCAGTGGTCTGCGCAATCATGTCGGCTTTCTTTGCGGCCATCGCCCGTCCGGCCGCTTCCGCGACCTCGCCGCCCCACTCCTCCATCCGGGAGCGGATGGCGGGAACCAGGGCGTCGAACGCGAGGAGGAACCCGGCGAGCTCATCCTCCTCCAGCCCCGTCACGAAGGAGTCGCATCCTGCGGGGTCGAGAAGGCGGACGGCGCCGTCGCCGTACTCGTACGAGTCCTTGAAGATACGGTAGCGGCCATGCTCCAGGCGGACGTCCGTGTACCGGTAGGGCTGCCGGCCCTCGACGCTGCCCCTGCCGTCCCGGGTGAGAAGTTCCACCGTGTCGTCGGTATATGCAGGCTGGACCCCGTGCCCCGTTTGCGCGAGAGCGTGCATGGCGGCGTCCCTGAAGACGGCGTCCCAGATGTCCCGGCAGAGGTCCGCGCCGGGACCGTGCAGGTAGGTCTCGGGGTAGGTGCCGTTCCGCATGTCGTCCCGGATGGTCCGGAGCCGGAGGTCGAGGAGGTCTTCCAGGTGGTTCTCGATGGTGTTGGGGTTCAGTCTGATTTTGCGAATTTCCATGTCAGTTCGTTTTTGGTTACGGGACTACATACGGCCGGAAGCGGGAATCATTACAGTGTGGACTGATAAAAAAGTCTCACCCTGCCTTCCTGGAGGCCCCGCAGGCCTTCCTGTCCACCATCTCCCGTGTGATCCTGACCTCCCGTCCGCCGCCCTTGATGTCGGGAGCCTCGAACATGACGTCCCGCATGAACGACTCCATGATCCCCCGCAGCCCGCGGGCGCCGGTCCCCATGGAGAGGGCCTGTTCGGCGACGGCATCCAAGGCCCCGTCCTCGAACGTCAGTCCCACGCCGTCCATCTCCAGCAGCTGCCGGTACTCCTTGACGAGCGCATCTTCCGGCTCCGTGAGGATCCGCACCAGCGCGTCCTTCCCGAGCGGCTCCACGTGCGAGATAACCGGGAAGCGGCCGACGAACTCCGGGATCATCCCGAAGTCGCGGAGGTCCTGCGGCGTCACGGCGTCCAGGAGGTTCACCTCACCGGTCCCGGCACCCGTGCGGCCGTAGCCGATCTTGCCGCCGCCAACACCGAGCCGGCGGGAGACGATGTCCTCCATCCCGACGAACGCACCGGTGGCGATGAAGAGGATGTCCGAGGTGTCCAGGTAGAGGAGCGGCTGCTCCGGGTGCTTGCGGCCGCCCATCGGCGCTACGCCCACGAGGTCGCCCTCGACGATCTTCAGGAGGGACTGCTGCACGCATTCGCCGCTGACGTCCCGGGTGATCGACGGCCCGGCGCTGCGGACGGCGTTCTTGTCGATCTCGTCCAGCACGACGATGCCGTGCTTCGCCTTCTCCAAGTCATAGTTGCACGAGCGGAGCAGGCCGCCCAGGCAGTCCTCCACGTCGGAACCGACGTAGCCGCTGGCCGTGATCTTCGTGCAGTCCTGGATGTAGCAGGGGACCTTCATGTAGTCCGCGATGCACTTCACGAGGTAGGTCTTGCCGCAGCCGGTCCCGCCCATCAGGATGATGTTGGACTTCCGGACGGAAGTGTTCTTGTCCTGCGCGCGCAGGACGCTCCGTTTCATGTGGTTGTAGACGGCGACCGCGAGGGTCTTCTTCGCGTCCTCCTGGCCGATGACCCGCTTGTCGAGATAGGCCTTCACCTTGGAGGGGATATAGCGGGACATCACGGTGAGCATCCCGCCTTTCATCTGTTGGTTTTCTTGTTTCGTCATGTTCGTTCAGGTTGTGGCGCGACGTCGCAGCGTCAGCGCCGGAAAATGATGTTCGCTTTCTTCAGGGGCCTCGTGTCCGCGACGGACAGCAGGTCAGACAGTTCCCCGTCGATGGCCGCATCCGAGGCGTATTCGTACTCGATGCGGATCTGGACGATCTCGGCGGGGGCGCCCGGGGCGAGACCGACCTCCGCCCGTCCTCCCCGGACCTCGGTCGGGAGTGACCAGCCCGCCCCGCCGAAGCAGGAGAAGGTCAGGCTCTCTGCCGGACGGCCCCGGAAACGGAAGGATAGGATCAGCCGGTCCCGGTCCTTCTCGGCCGTCACCGCGAGGTCGCGGAGGATGCCGTTCATCCTTTCCGGGATGGTGTTCAGCAGCATCCGCCCGTCCCCGTCACGGAGCTCCGACGGTCTCTGCAGGGACCGCAGCAGGATGTAAGCCCAGTAGTGGTACCTCAGGGCGTCTCCCGGGCGGGCCTCGCGCTCTGCCTGGAGGGCGGAGGCCTCGTAGTCGAGGAGCCTGCGCTCCCGGTCGGCGAAGAGGCTCTCCAGCTCCGACCGCCAGATCCAGCGTCCGACGTGGGCCTTCCTTCCGCCCTTCAGCACGACACGCCCGGTGTTGGAGAGGGTCGTGCTGGTGACGGTCCTCAGGCGACTGCTCCTGACGGAGGAGTACGCTGTCCCGGAAGGGCCGGTACGCTGTTCCTCGGAGCTCCGGAAGTCACCCGTGACACCGACGCTGATGCGGCTCGACAGGGAAGCGAGCGCCTCCCGGTCCGCCTCGGCGACGGACGTGCCCCAGCCTTCGCCCCAGACGACGCCGGGGTCGGACTTGATCCTCTCCCAGTCCTGGGCTCCCAGGGGGAGGAAGGACAGGGTGAGAAGGAGGGTTATGAGCGACATCCGGGTCCCCATCGGTCAGCGGCGTTCGGCAGCCTTCCAGAATCCCTCGTCGATCCAGTCGGAGACGAGTGTCCCGTATCTCTCGGCCAGGGCCGTCTCCTCGAGCGCGACCTCCATGGCATGGCGCCGGGCACGGTAGGCGGCGTCCACGTCGACGATGCAGTAGGTGCGCACGTCGTACGCGCCACCCCGGGTGCGGTAACAGGTGACGTACGGGATGAGCTCCCCGCGTATCTCCTTCTCCACCAGCCGCTCGAATGAGGCGACGAGGTTGTCGGTCTGCTCCCCGCTGAGGCTGGAGGCGCTCGATACGATACGGCCACGCACGTCCCCGCTCTCGAGGATGGCATACTCGTTGGCCGCGTTGGAGAGGGCGGTCAGCTTCGCGAGGTTGAGGCTCACGCAGCCGTCGGCCGTGCCGACGACCTGCCGGCAGCCGGCGCCGGTCTTGAGGAAGTACTGCTCGAGACGGGTATCGACCGCACCGAGTTCGACGGTCCTGTAGCCGTCACGGCGCAGCTGCCTTGCAGCGGCCCTCGCCTCCTTGCGGGCGGCCCTGGCTTCCTTGCGCTGCACCTTCGCCGCTTCCTTGTCCTGTCCGTACACCGGGGCGAATGCCACCAGCACCGCCGCCGCGAGATTGATGAGTTTCGTGTTCATTTCTTGTTCTTTTAAACCCATATACTCCGTTGTCCGCATTTCATTACAGTCTTTTTTCAGATCGCGCCCAGTGCGATCCCGAGGCATAGGCAAACGGGGATACCCCAGATGCACAGACCGACCTCGACCGTCGGCATGACGCACCCCTCCCAGACCTGGCAGCCGACTCCGAAGTCCCACCGGCTGACCTTCCTCTCGGAGAGCCAAGCGACCCGGAGGCCCGCCTCCCCGAGGAGGCCGCAGCCGTCGATGAGACCGCCCCCGGCGTAGATGTGCCAGTCGGGGTTGGAGGTCCCGTCACCCAGCCGGAGGGCCAGCCCTCCGGAGAAGGAGTAATCATCGTTACCGCTGAGGCCCGCGGCGGCGTACGGCCCGAGCTTCCTGCCCATGAAGGTATACCGGACGCCGAAGAAGTGGCAGTCCGCCACTTCGCCCTCCTCCAGGACGGAACCCGCCCAGGCGTCGATGAAATGGCTGCAGGGACGCCGGGCATCGTACTGTTGCGGGGCGGGGGAGACGGTGCGGACCGGCAGCGGGGGCGTCACCCTGCGGGCGGGGGCGGATGCCGGTTTCGGACTGGACACGTCCAGTTTCATCGAGTATGTATGTCCGGGGGCGAGGGTCACCGGAATCCTCCAGTCCCGGAGCACGCCGTACGAGGGGTGGGCCACGGTGATGGTCCGTGCGCCCGCGGGTAGCCACAGGACGACCGACTCCTCCCCGTAGGAGACATCGACGACGCCGGTGAGTCCGGCCTCGAAGGTCCAACCCTTCTGCTTCGTCTCCATCAGGAGGACGGCACAGGGTTCCCCGTCGGGATCGCGCGGGGCAGCGGGGAGGTCCGACGTCAAGGAGGCGGGTGAGGCATCCTCGGTGAAGCCGGTGATATGGATTCCCTGGCCGGATGCCTGGATGCATCCGGCGATGGACAGGAGGGCTGTGAGCAGTATCGTTTGACGGGTCATCAAACACTTATACTGCCCACGCTCCGATTCTTTTCACCAGGAGACCCCTTTTCTTGTCGTCAAAGGAACGGGATGAGTCGAACCCGTCAAGGCGAAAGGAGGGAGTCAGAGTTCGTCAACGATACTCGGGAACAAAAGGATTCTGTCCGCGTTGGGCTCGTGGAATACAAGGTGGGAGAAATCCTGCTTCTTCCGGTTGAGGTCGATGCCCCTGAGCCGTTCCTCCAGGACCGTTTTCAATTGTTCGATGGAGGTGATGCCCGTTCTGGCCGACAGGAAGTCCATGTTCGGCCGGGTCTTCGAGAGCAGGAAGATGGCGTCATAGAAATCGCGCCCCTTCTGGCGGGAAAGGATGGCGGCGAACTTCATGGCGCATAGAACGTCCAGAGGTGGCACATGGACGCGGAAGAAAAAGCCCATCCGGTTGAGATTGGCGACCGTCGGCTGGTATGGCACCCCTTGATCCTGGGCCTCGACCTTCAGCAGCAGCCTTTCGTCACGGTGCCCGGTCATTCCCAAGTTGAACAGCATCTCGGGAAAATAGAGGTTGCGACGGAAGGCGGTCAGCTTCGGGTTGGGCTTGTCGCGTGTTTCGACATTGATATTGTTCTGCCGCAGATAGGTCACCACGGAGTCGGTCATCGTCACGAACTCTTCTTCGCTCAAGTCCTTGCAGTCGAAATCCAGGTCTTCGGAGAACCGGTCGATGCCCTGGATGAGCCTGAGATTGGTCCCGCCGATGAAAGACAGTTTCATGATGAAAGGGGAGGACGCCAGGTAATCCAGGATCATCAACTGGAGATACTCCTTCAGCATGTAGCGGTCGAAACGGTTTTCCCTTGCGATCGTCGGGGGAAAGAAACTGCGTATATAGTCAATGTCAATCATACTCCGTATACATTCAACAAAAGCTTCACCCTACTTTCCAGCGCCTTGCTCCCGAACCGCGAGAGATAATCCGACAGACGCCCGGGGTCGAGTTCGTCCTGCAGGAAGTCCTCATCCAGGCGAAGCTCTTCCATGTCCTGCTCCGTCTTGTAAAAGGGGTTCAGGTAAAGCAGGTCCAGCAGCGCCTTTTCCGGCGTGGCCAGCAACAGGCTGCGTCCGTTCTTCATCGGCCTGGCCTCAAATCCGAAATAGAGCGGTGTCTTTACGTTCTGGTAATGGAAGGTGCCGAAGGCATTCTCGTATCTGGCCGTCTTGAGTGTCGTCACGCTTGTCAACTGCACGACCTCCTCGGGTATCATCCCGTAGAAGGACAATGCACTGTGAAGGCTGATGTATGAAGGCATACAGATACGGTTTGCCACGTACCGCGCGGAATCCGGCTCCTGCCGGAATTCCGGGAACGCATAGTACTGGTTTCGCAATTTCACGAGCAGACCCTTCCGACACCAACGGGTCAGGTTGTTACGGTCGAAATCCTTCTCCCATAACAGCACCTGGTTGATGTTGAAACACCCCATCGGGTACATCCTTTCCCTGAACGTAAGAAAGTCCATCGCGATTTTGTTTCCAATACTCTGCAAATATAGCGATTTTTGGAAACAAAATATAATCTTGAAACGGTTTTTTGGGAGAGGCTCTGGAAAACAAAGGTATTAAAACTCCTTGAGGAGCAGATCCACCAGCCCGTCAATATCCAGGGCCGGGTCAATCGGATTGGGATGCAGGGTACGCTTTGCCGCGGGCTGTGTGGTAACGATACTGGCAAAGACGGTGTTGTTCAGTTCGTAGCAATACCGGAGGTATTCACCCCTTGTCATCTCCATCAGTTTCGGAAGACGCCTGAGGATGTGGTGGCGGCGTACGCTCACGTAGTTCTCGGAGATGTGCAGCGCCTCGGCGGAGCGCGCGATGTAGCTCGACTTGTCTTCCAGATAGTAGTTCAGGATGATCTGGTCGCCGGCCGACAGCTTGGAGACGGCGGCTCTCAGACGCGGGATGAGCCTTTCACGGGCCTCGGGGGAATCGTCATCGACGAAGGTGCGTATGACCGTCTTCAAGTCGTCGATGTCCTGCTGGGCAGCCGCCTTCTTCGTCTCCTTGGCCATCTCGTCCACGATCTCGTTGTGGATGAGGGTGGAGAGATAAGTCGTGATCTTTGCACCCCTTCCCGGGTCAAAATGGGTAAAAGCCTTCTCCAGCGAGGACAGGACCGCCGAGTCCCTGACATAGCCAAGGTCGACGCGCTTGTCGGGCTCACCGCTTTTCTGGACCAGGCGCTGCAGATGGATCTCCGCATAGCTCTTGGCCGTTTCATAGTAGAGTTCGCAGAACTCGTTCCAATTCAAATCAGTCGTCATATCTGTCCAGTATCCAGTCTCTCTTGATGGTCCATCCCAGGCCTTCGAGCACCTGCGGACGGATGATCTCCCTGTCCCGTGCCGACTCCGCGGAGGCATACCCCGGGCCGTCCAGCAGGATCCCGTAAAGGTAGCTGCCGGGACGGGACGGATCCACGACGCCCACGTCCACGCGGAAGTCCGAGGCCCCGATGCCGGTGTGGACGGTGTGTCCGTCAGCCCGCAGCTCCGCGGCTATCTTCTCGGCGAAGAGGTTCCCAGCCTCCCGGTCGGAGGAAGCGCCCTCCAGGGTCTCCCGCCCGTCACGGGCGTACTTGAGGAATGCCTTGAGGTCGCTGACGCCACGGGGGACGAAGCCGTTCCCGGAGATTTGTTCGGGAGCCAGCGACGAGAAGACCATCATCTCGTGTCTGGCCCGGGAGACGGCGACATTCAGCCGCCGCCAACCCCCGTCCTGGTTCAACGGACCGAAATTCAGCGACACGCGTCCCTTGCGGTCCGTCCCGTACCCGATGGAGAACAGGATGACGTCTCGCTCGTCGCCCTGGACGTTCTCCAGGCTCTTCACGAACAGGGGTTCCGCCTGCTGCGCGGCGATGCGCGAAAGGGGCTTGTCCTTCAGGAACAGCTCTTCCAGCTTTCTGTCGATGAGGTTCTTCTGGCTGACATTGAACGTCACGATCCCAAGGCTGCGGGCGGCCTCCCGCGGATCGGAGAGCCGGCGTTTGACCTCCTGGACGATGGCCTCGGCCTCGGCCTCGTTCGTGCGCGACCGCCCCCGGTCATAGATGCCGTCGACCGCCACGAAATGCACGCGCGTGGCCAGGTCGTCATTGGACGGGAAGGTAAGGAGCGAGTTCCCGTAGTAGTTCGCATTGCTGAAGGCGATCAGGCTCTCGTGCCGGCTGCGGTAGTGCCATTTCAGGTGCACGGAAGGGAACGACAGGGCGATGCATTCGTCCAGGATGCTCTCCAGGTCCTCCTTCTCCGCGTTCTCCTCGTCGAAGAGGCCCACTTCGAAGAAGGAGGTCGGAGGGAGCTGCTTCGGGTCACCGACGACGATGACCGACTTCCCCCTGGAGATGGAGGCCACCGCCTCGCTCGTGGGAAGCTGGGAGGCTTCATCGAACACGACCAGGTCGAACTGGCCTCCGACCGGCTGGAGGTATTGCGAAACGGAGAGCGGACTCATCAGCATGCAAGGGCACAGGCGGGGGAGCAGGTGCGGTATCTTCTCGAAAAGGTTCCGGAGGGAGACCCCGCGGGAATTGTTGCGGATCGCCTTCTTGAGGACCGTCATCTCCTGGCTCCGGGAGAGGCTGTCATCCGGTGCGGGCAGGCGGGCCGCCATCCGGGCGACCAGCTCCCTGCGCGTCGTCTCACGGAAGGCCGCGTCATCCTCGCGGAATTTCTTGACGAAGGACTCGAACAGCTCCCCGCAGAAGATGCCGAGGCCCTTTTCGCGGTCGAGGATGAAGGCGGCGTAGGATCGGTGGAAACACTTGTGGAAGAAGTCCACGATCCTGTCCGGGAGCATCCGGCCGGACTCGAACTCGTCCGGGATCAGACTGAGACCGAGGCCGCACATCCGCGCTTTCTGCCGGGCGTAGATCGCGTACGTCTTCATCATGGACAGGTTGTCATGCCAGCGGGCGATCCTTTCGCGGACGGCGTCCAGGGCTTTCCTGGAAAGGCGTACACCGATCGGCCGGCCGAGTTCCTGCTCCAGCTTCCGTGCATTCCACCACAGCGGGATGAAGCGTCTCTCCCCGAGGACCGAGGCGAACCGTGCGGCCAACCGGTCCCGGAGTTCGGGACTGTAATCGACGACCGGCAGGTCGAACAGCGGACAATCGGCACCGATGCCGGAATGGCGGATGGCCGTCACGTAATCCTGGAGCGCGGATTGCATCTCGCGGAAACCGCTGACGTCCAGGGAGGCGAGGACGGAGGACGGGATCCGTCTGGCCGGGAGGTCCTCCGGCAGGTGGATATAGGCGGACACGCAGTCATACAAGGAGAACCCCGCCGGATAGATCCGGTTGACCGCCTCCGCATGGCTGTCCAGCCGCTGCTTCTCCTCGTCCATCCGGGCGGCGTCGCCGGCGAACGACTCGGGCGCCGTCCCGCGGGAGAGGCCGAGGGTCCGGTCCAGTTTCGACAGGACGACGGATTTCCTGGTCTTGTTGGAATGCAGCTCGAGGCAGAAAGGGTCCAGACCGATCTCCTCCAGCCGCTTCTGCACGACCTCCAGGGCCGCCTTTTTCTCGGACACGAAGAGCACCCGTTTCCCCATGTACAGGGCATTGGCGATGATGTTGGTGATGGTCTGGCTCTTCCCGGTTCCGGGCGGGCCGTGCATCACGAAACTCCGTCCGGCGACGGCGTCGCGGATGGCGCGCAGCTGGGACGAGTCGGCGCTGATGGGCTGGAGGATCTCCGCGGAAGGGCACAGGCTGTCGACCGGGCCTTCCGGAGGGATGATATCCTTGACCTTCAACCGCCCGTCGACCAGGCTGGAGATGGCCGGATGCCCGTCCAGCATGTCCCGGTGGACATGGATGTCGTTCCAGATGATGAACTTGTTGAAGGTGAAGTTCCCCAGGAACAGCAGTTCTTCGACATCCCAGCCCTTCTTGTCCATCACCGCACGGCGGATGGTATTCAGGACTGTCGACACGTTGATGTGACCGCCTTTCTCGGGCAGCGTATCCAGCCCGGCGATGCCGATGCCGTGCTGCTGCCGGAGCATCTCCAGCAGGGTCAGGTTGGCGGTGATGTCCTCGCCCGTCCACCTGATGCTCCAGGTCGCTTTCGTGATCTCTACGGGAATCAGGAGAATCGGGGCGAAATGCGGACCCTCTCCGTCATCGTCGGTCCATTTCAGGGCACCGACGGACAGGTACAGCGTATTGGCTCCGTTCTCCTCCAGGTAATGCCTGGCCTCTTTGCGGATCTCATCCAGCCGGATCAGGGTCGCCTCCTCCGGCAGGAAGGAATGGAGTCGCCTGTCCCGCATCTCCTTGTAGGCGAACACGGACATAGGGTCCCCCTGAGCTGTCTCCTGGAACAGCCCGCCGGGCCGGAGAGTCCCGGCCCATCCGGACGGGATGCCGAAGAGATTGAACCCGGCTCCGTCCTCGAGCATCGAGACGAGCTCCTCCGGCACGGAACCGACCAGCTGGAGGGCTCCTTTCTTCACGTGGATGTTGATCAGGTTGTTCCGGAGACTCAGGTCCAGCAGCTTCCGTTCCCAGATGGTGTGCTTGTCCACCTTCGCGGGCCGGTCCAGGTCGATCACCTCGGGCTCGGCAACCGGAGAAGGCATGCCATGGCTCCAGACCGTGTCCTCGTCGATGACATAACCCTCCGGGGTCAGGATACGTTGCGGGAGGGGCAGGATGCCCAGATTCCTCGCCGAGCAGACATCGACGGACATCAGGAAGCTGTCCACGTCTGCGATGGTCCCGGACGCTTTCGAGACGGCTCCGTCGAAGTCGAGTTCGTTCCCCTTCAGGAACCCGGTCGTCTCGACCAGCAGGAGTTCGCTGATCCCTTTCGCGCCGCTTTTCCGGAGGAGGGCCGGATCGTCATTCACCGGATAGGGGGACGATTTCTCCACCAGCCACGCCCCCGTGTACGCATGTCCGTCATGGATGATGATGAGCGGCCGCAACCCCACGGCTTCCAGGCAGCCGGCGTACAGCAGCGCCGCATCCAGGCAGGTGGCCAAGCGGCCGGAGAGGATGTCCTCCGGAAGACGGACCCGCTGCCCCCGCTCCGCAAAGGAGGCGGGAGGATTGGCATAGGTCAAATCCTCCTCGGCCAGGGACTCATAGATGGCGGCCATCTGCATCTTGGACCGGTTGGCCTCTCCGGACTGGTAGCCGTCCAGGGCCGGACTGCCCGTCCATCTGCCGAGATTCTCCGAAGCCCGCAGGAGGATGGGGCGGATGGCGGGATGGTTCGGTACCACGAAGGCGGCCAGCAGTTCGGGGGCGTCGTTCACCCCCTCCCAGAAATCATAGGGCAGCAGGGATACCGGATACTCCTCCTCCGCGAGGCGGGCCCCTCCCGATTCGCAGGAGACGGTCATCTTCCCCTCCATCCTTTCCGTAAGGTTCGCAAGGAACGTGGCGGACTGGAGGATGCGGATGTTGTCCAGGACCGTCTTCCCCCGGGGGACTTCGCAGATGTGCGATTCGTGTCCGGAGGAGAATGGCGGATCGAAGCGGATGGACAGAAGGATATCGGTCAGGGCGTCTTTCTCCTTGTTCTTCAGGATGACGGACCGGACCGCCGGTATGCCGTTCTGCATACGGACGTAACTGAAAGACCTGGCGTAGTCGGTTTGGATAGTCATTGTCTGGTTCACCTTGTTCACCAATATATACCCTGCCGTCCTGGTTTCTTAAACCCCTTGAAGAACAAAAATAACAAATATCGCCGACAAGATGAAGCTTTTTTTGTAAGGTCGTGTTTCCGTGCGGGTATATGTGGGAGGAAAAGCAGCACAAAGATGAAAGACGACAAGTTCAACCTCTTCCCCGAGACGTGGCGGGGGCTTATCCACGACGAAACCGACAGCATCCTGCGGTCTTTGCAGCGCGCCCTGGAGGAGTCCAGGGGCTCCTTGGTGGACTTCTGGGACGAGTTGCCCGCCGGGGAGTTGAACGAACTCCTGTTCATGTCCGTCGTCAGGAAGATGGCGGACAGGTACAACGGGGATGCGCCCCCTTCTGCTCCTTCAACGATGGAGGCTGCGGTGGCGGAACTGGTGCGGAGCGGCGTTCCGAGGAAGGATGTCTCCGCCAGTTACCAGTCCCTGACGGTGAAACTGACCAACGCGGTGTATCGGATGTACCGCGAAGCCGGCGGATATCCTGGCGGAACGGTCAGGATCTCACACAGTGACAGCAGCGTCGTCATCCGCTCCGGGTATTCCGGCGGGGAACTCGCCAGGTTCATCCTCCTGCTGGACTCCCACCTGCCGGAGATCGACGAGGCGGCCGCATCCCTCCTGCAGGACCTCCGGCGGGAGTTGGTCCGGAAACAGGCCGAGGAAAAGGCATTGGAGCTTGCCAGGGCGGCCGTCGAGGCGCAACTCTCCGCCGTCCTTCCAGGAATGGGCATCTCTTGCACGTACAAGATATCGGACGGCAAGGTCAGGTTGAGGCTGACGCGCCTGTCCGTGGCGGAAATGGAACTCCCGATGGAGGCGCTTCCGGATTTCCTGTCGGTCCCGGAACGGGTGGAGTCATCACTGGTGCCCGAAACCGTTTCCAAGATAAAGGAAGAGAAGGAGAAGACACCTCTCTTCCCGGGCAGATTCATCCAAACCGGCAAGACACTTACATATTGAAGAGGTCAGTGTGATTTCGAAGTCGGAAACACTTTGTCATGGAGCCAATTTTATGTATTTTTGTCTTTTGGACACATACATTGATAACATGAAAGTGAAAGTCTTCTACAGCCCTTCTTTCACGAGCGAATGTTACCGGGACCTTCCGGTCAATGAACCGAGATTCGAGAAGGTTGTCGGTGATGCCGGCTTGCTGGGCTTCCTGGAACTGAAACTGGGCCTTGCCGCCCAGGACACCCCTGCCATCGATCGGATCCTTGCCTACCAAAGGGCCATGGACGCCGTCAAGAAGGACGCTTTCTACGAGGACGCCTTCAAGAACGACCCCCTGGCCACGGCGAAGGAGATCCTCCGCTGGAGGGACCTGCTCGTCATGGAGGGGTTCGATGCCGAGGCCAGTTACAGGAGCCCCCGCCTTCGCGACTTGGCAGAAGTGGAGCGGGTTTTCAGAAAGGCCGGACTTGTCGGGACTCCCGAAAGATGGAAACAGGTGCTCAAGTACGCCAAGGGAACAATCCCCGGTGTGGAGATCGAGGTCTGCCACGACATCGGACTGCTGCCCGGGCTGATCCGCGAATCCCTGGCCGGAGTCGGAGTCACGAAGGGCCGTTACGAGTGGGGCGAAGACCCCGTCTGGAATCCAGAAGGAAAGAACATCACAATCCGGTATTTCGGTACGGTGGCGGAAGCGTACAACTGGGCGGTGGACAAGCACACAGACAAGAAAGGTGCCGTAATAAGTCCCGATCCGTTCCGGCTGAATGCCGTGCTCAGGAACCGGCGGAAGAGTCTTCTGGAGGCGTCTGCAAGCGGAGACTC
>Ga0310694_10001269_pt1 | contig 29176 bp, 23 predicted proteins | sample 174DNAGHGhighgp2_FD_203884 | JGI IMG/M metagenome (GOLD analysis project Ga0310694, IMG submission 203884) | Sheep rumen microbial communities from Palmerston North, Manawatu-Wanganui, New Zealand - 1742 DNA GHGhigh gp2 (v2) (version 2) | ecosystem: Host-associated > Mammals > Digestive system...
GAACACCTTCGCCAACGACCTGTATATATCTTCTGTCTGTTTTGCCATGCGGCAAAAGTACACAAAAAACACTTACCGGATAGCTACGATACGGTTAGCCCTTCCCACGGACATTTTCCGCTGCCCCAGAAAATATCACAATAAAAAAAGGATTGGTTATTTCCAATCCTTTGATTTTCAATCCACTTTTCCTTTTTTCTCCCAATACTTTCTTTTCGCCGCCTCTCTTACTTTCCTTTTCCTTTCTTCTTTCAACTTTCTCTTCTCTTCTTTTTGTTTGATATACTCCTCACCTTTGAATTCATCATTCGTTCTATCCTGTCCATTTTATCCGTGGACAGTTATCTTGACCCTAAAACTTCCACAACAGCGCCATCGTTACCTGTACGTATGATATAAAATTCAGGGTAAAGGGGATTTTGCTTTCTGTAAATAAGATTGTACGATTGTTGTCCATTATACTCCAAGCTTTCAATTCGCATCAGATCGTCCTCAACAATACCCAAATCATCATAAAGCAGTGACCTGATTTTTTCATCCAACAACTTCATGTTATTGTCAACAAGCATATGTACTCGATGTAAAACACCATCAATACCAGGTTCTAATCGATTGTATTCAGTTTTGTAGCTTACTTCTGGCAATTCTTTTTCAAATATTTGGAGCTTGTTTAAAGATTCTTTTAACTGATGTTGGGAATCTTTAGCCGAAGCAAACAACGTCGGACAGCCAAATACATTAAACTGATTGAGTGTTAGAAAAACAATATCTTTATTTTCATACTTTGCACGATAATTCAGGTAGTCAATTTTAGCATGGAGCATCGCATATCCGACAGGTTCCCCTTTGAACAGATAACAGGCATACAGTTTGAGCATTGCTTCGGCATATCCGGCCGGCATAAGCAAATCAATGGGATTCGTACTTTCATTGAGGTGGTCCGCCACGGATCCATGTCCTATGACATTACTACAAATACTGCTTGTGCATGATCCCACAAAGACAAGTGCATTCCCTTCATAAAATGCTGTAAGCAACATGGAATTTTCTCGATCGTACACTTCATACTCGGGCATATAATCATCGTGATTGTCGAAGTAATAACGGCCGTAACGGGCTCCATAGCAAGCAAAGGTGTTGATAATAGGAGTTCTGATTTGCTTCATTAATTCAATGCTCATACCACAATAGGATGCCCTATCTTCCGCGCCATAATAACCTGACATGGGTTTATTCGGAGACCCATGCAGGTTGATAAAGAGCATATCCGTTTTATTAATACGCTCTTTATAATACGCAGCATTGTCATTCCCGTAATATTCCTCCCCCAACATATCCAAGACAGGACATAAAAACATGTTGTCTTTTGTGAGATTTCCATCATTCTTTAATTGCTGTTGGGGGAGTTTCGCCATCACATCTGCAGAAGTCCATGTCCAATCATTTTTTCCTGTTTTTCCTGCATTAGAGGTCATCATGGCATAAGCCAACGGGATTCCGTTTTCTAATGTGTTTAGAGCACGATTGAAATACATACCAAAATCATCGGTGATAGAAGAAGAAAGAGAGCCAGATTCTACATAATCCAAAGGTAGGCGAGCAACATTGAAAATGGCATCCTCGATAGAGACCTTTTTCCATGGATAATCCAAGGGAAAACAATAAAGAAAATCAGAATCCTCTATTGTTTTCACGTCATTTCCGACACTTGCATGAAATTCAGGCATGGGAATTACATCACCTCCACCCAAAATAAAAAGAGGAGTGTGCGGAGATTTTGGAATTCCGACACCATCTGCATAATCTGAAAGCAGTTGAGCATAATCCATCCAAGTTGCATTCTTGGCAATAGCATCATTCATTTCGGGTGAACCCAAGTCAATTAGTGTCCATTTGAATCCTGTTCTCATATCTGTTTCGAGCATGAAACCTGAAATGATATCAAGGACTTGTCTTGAGGTAGTGTTTTGGTATTTTTTTGCTATAATTTCAGTGTTGGTGAATATCAGTCCAACCGCTGTGTTGGCTGAGCTTTTCTGATATTGGGACGATTCTTGGAAAGACTTGGTGTCTCTGTCTGAAATTGTTGGCTGATCCACTGGATTCTGGTTCTGAATGCGGTTAAGATACTCATCAAGTTTGTTTGTTGAGGATTTTGGCGCATCAGCGGATCGAATACCATTATGTAGATGCAACCACCCGGTAGGACACTGGCTGCATTTTCCGCCACCTGAATTATACCCATTACCAGGTCCTGTGTGACGCCCGTAACACTCCATGCAGATTCGATATCCACATTTGTCGCAAATATACCAGTTCCAACGTGTTGTATATTGTTTGCCGCAACATTGGCAAGGAATCCAGTCACTCATAACAATTCTCAATATTGATGATTATTCCTCGTAACCACATTCGCACATGAATCCTTTAAGGTATTTTTTACCACATTTTGGACATGTCACACCGAATTTTGCCAACAAGAAAGTGTAAAATTCCGGTAATTCAAAAACTTTATAGTTGACATCATTCAGCGTAATATCCGATTCTGGAGAAATAATTCCCTGAAGGATATAGTTTTCAACCTCATTGCGAGAATAATTGTTGCCGAAGTCTGGTAAGAAATACAATTTTTCCATCACGGAGGAAGCATCGGCTTTTTTACTATTGTCTCCAGCTTGAATTTCAGCTTGGGTTACTTTAGTCGTATAATTGAGAGCTCTATCTTGGGCGGTATCAGTACGTTTCTGCTCATGCTCCATTTGGGTGCGGTACTCTTCTTTCATTTTTTCGCTTTGAGAAACTCTGGCACCGGCAATGTTTTGCATGGCATCAAGTTGGGCTTGACTCTGGGCAGATTGGTTGGCAGACATATTAGTGGCCATCGTGGCATTCGTTTGCATAGCATTTTGCATCATTTGCATCATTTGTTGCATCAAAGCTGCTTGTTGGGCTTGATTTGACGAACTGCTTTCTGCTTGCATTTTCAGCATCCGTTCATACATGTCTTTTGCAAGTTCTTGGTCTTTCCCCGCAGAAAACGATTCTGCAAACGCTTTCTGCGCTTCTGCTGAAAGGCCGCTTGCCCCAAAGGCCATTAACTGTTCGGCAGACATATTTTGCTGCGCAGATATTCTGGCCATTTCCTCTTGATGTGATTTTTCAGCCATTGCTTCATCATGAGCCATCATCGTCTCAAGATTTTTTCTGGCAATTTCATCCTCTTGGCGCAGCATTTCCATTTCATTTTGCGCCCGTTCTTTCTCTATGTCAAGATTGTCCCTCTGTTGTTGATGAGTGCGTGCATATTCGGCATCTTTCTGCCGTTGCTCGAAATCAAAATCCTTTTCCCTGCGGATATCACCATATTCATCTTTGCGGCGGGTGGCACTGATCTCTGAATCCAACAACTCGCTTTGGTGAGCCGCTTCAGAGCGTTCTTGTTTGCGACGATGCTCTTGTTCAATGTCATCAAGGGAAAAATCCTGCAAAGTGGATTTACGCAAAGCCTCAAATCGTGCATCCTGCAACTCTGCATCTGCAATAATCTGGTTTTTCTTCAACTCCGTTTCCAATTGCAAACGTGTTTTTTCTGTTTGATGGATAGCGGCAAGTTGGAAAGCAGCGGAGACCTGATCCCGGCTGAATCTTTTGTTGCGAATATCACTCTCAAGAGCATCGTACTCGTCTTCAGAAAGAAGCCTGTTCCCTTTCAGTTTAAGCAGTTCGGCTAGTTCTTCATTTTCGGAACGCGCTTCCCGAATGCGTTTCTGACTCTGTAACAACTGGACAAACGCCTCCATCTCGTCTTCATGAATGAGTCTGTCATTGTTTATCTTGTCAAGTTCTTTTCGAAGATCTAATTCCGTAGTAGCTTCACGCAGTTTCTGTGCGTTTTCCTCTTGTTGAAGACGGTTTTTGAACTCGTTTGAGCGACCAAGATATTCTATCTCTTTTTCTGTGCAATAAAACTTTTCTTCCAGACTGCGAAAGCGTTCAAAAGTCTCGTTTGAAGTTGTGATGTCCAAAATGTTCGTAATGACAATCCCATGAAGCAAATCATTGCTTTGAGATAACAGATTGTAGCTAATGTTGGACAATCTTTCTTGTGGGAGGAATTGCCCGTCTGCTTCATAATCAGCGAGTTCACGTTGAAGCGTTGTTCGCATCCATGTGTTCAATGCCAAACGGAGATCATTCACTGAATATGAGTTTTGATCAACCAAGTAATGGGTACGGAACTCATAGAAGTCGTTTATGCGCGCTTCAAGAGCGACAGCGACATCTACTGTCAATGTTTTTGTATGAATCTTGTATGGGGCGAATTCCATCTGGGCATGACCATCCTCATCAGCCACAGGCCGTATGCCCATAGTCACTTGAATTGCAGCATCTCGTTTCAACACAACAGACACAATAGAGTCTCCTGATATTTTTTTTGCAATCTCTTTAATGGTTTCGCGACGTTTTTTGTCGTCTTCACGGCGTTTTTTCTCGCTTTTTCCGAAAACAAGATGCAGGAGACTTCTACCAGCTCTTCCCAACTTTTGTATGATTCCTTCGTGGGCACGTTTATCCTCTTCGTCTTCCGCATATTGTGATGTTGCTTGTTCCCGTACTTTATCTGTTACGAATGTGTATAATCCACCATTGAGTTCTGACACAAGTTGGCCATCCACAAAAATAGCCGCAGTCACCCCTTCGCCCACATAAACACCATCCACATCGGCAATACTTGAATACTCACGTGCCGAGATGTTGCGTGCAAATTGTCCTTTGGCCACAGTCCACGTAATATAGTTGCGAGACTTGTTGCTGGTGCTCACAACGTCAACATCATTAACCGTAGTTTTTTCTAAGGTTACAGTTTCCACTTTGTTTTTAGCACTCGACGATTCCGCGGGGTGCGGGTTAGGTGATGATTGTACACCTGCTGATTCGTTATTGGGATTAGGAGATTCAGAATATGATAATGAAGTTGTGACTGTATTGGCCACTAACATGGATATATCTCGTCCTTCATTCTTCCACTTTTCCAGAAGACGATGGCTGTCATTAGGATTCTTCTCGGCATAATCCTTAAATTTTTCCACGTTGCCAATGGCCATTTTGTATGACCAAAACAAACCTGTTAACAACTTCGTTTCAGGTGCATTCTGGGATGAACCTTTGGATTCCGTGTTTTCTGTTACGGAATGCAATGGATGGTTGCATTTGGGACAAAATTTATACATCGGGAGGATTCTGTCAAACCCGCATTTTGGACATTTCATAGTGCTTATTATTTATGATTATTAATGATAATCCGTGTGTTCAGTATAAAGTTTACCACTTTGTCTTATTTAATTCGCGTATAGCGTTCTCATCGCCTTGATCTGCAGCTAATCGGAACCACCAAACTGCTTCTTAATTCTTTGTTATTCCGTTGCTTATGAGGTAAAAAGTTAGTACCATTAAAACTACAATCTTCGCATATTATTAGGCATAAACATATCTGGGTTTTCATTCAAAAAATTAGCCATATTAGTTATAGCAATATTAATGTCAGTAGACCCAAACCCAGGTATTGTTTGCGGGTTTGCTTCAAGAGACATTAATTTCACAGAGTTTGTTTGATAAAATTTAACATGTACTTCTTCACCCCAATTAAGTGTAGCTCGTCTGATTTCATCAAACTGATTGGGTTCGGCCCTACAAAGCCAATATTTGTAATCTGTACCGTTTGGTTTGTATATAACACATAATATTCCGCCATTCCCTACAGTGTCTGTTTTATCTAGCAAGCTAAGTTCAGTCTGGGCGAAATCATTTCCTTGTTCCGCCGCTAATTTGTACCATCTCACTGCTTCCTGAAGATTCTCAGTTACTCCGTTGCCTGTTTTATATAGCCAGCCGAGTTGGGCTTGAGCATAAGAGTCACCCAATTTTGCAGCTGATTTGTACCATTTTTTTGCTTTGAGATAATCTTGTTGTGGACTGTTGTTGAAGTAGATGTCACCAATGGCATTATAACACGCACACAAATTCTCTGTATAGAGTTCCATATGTCCCAGGTGTTCCGCCTCTTCTGCCATTTTATACCATGTTGCTGCTTCTTGATACCATTTTGCTGCTTCTTGATAATCTTGTGGTACTCCATCTCCATTATGAAAAGCAGCACCTAATTGGAAAAAATCATCACAATACAGAAAAGCCTCTTCGTTACCCTTACCCTCTAGTATTGTTTGTTCAATTAACTGCTCAAACCACTTTTTGGCTTCTGGAATATCTTTACGTAACCCACCTTCGCCATTTAGAAATATTTCACCAAGAGCAAGCATGGCTCGATTGTCACCTTGTTTTGCCGCTAATTCAAACCACTTAATAGCCTCCCGAATGTTTTGTTTTATACCAACTCCACCATCTTTGTATAATGAACCAAGACAGTGTTGAGCACACTCATTACCTTGTTCTGCTGCTAATCTAAACCATTTTGCAGCCTCCAAGGAATCTTTAGGTAGTCCATGGTATGCACTATCATAACATACTCCTAGAAACCATTGAGCATTTGCAACTCCTTGTTCGGCACATAACCGAACCCATTTTACTTTTTCGGAATCTTCCAATTGAATACGCGGGTACAAACCGACCACAAATTCGCTTAATCTAAACAAAGCTGTTTTATGTCCTTTTTCCACTGCTTGTTTGTAGTAGTTGAAAGCAATTTGATAGTCCTGTTGCACTCCATCACCATTTTCGTACTTCTCTCCCATCAAAAACAGAGATTCAGCGTCATTTTCTGATTTTGTGTCAGAAGGCTTTGCTTTTTCTACGACTTCAGGCGTCGTTTCTTTTCCCTTATCAGGAATCGAATCGGATTTTGAAGAAAGTAAATGCTCCTTGTAGAAAGCATACCCGATACACTCTTCATCCTCCATGCCAATGATATTTAGAATCGTATGGAAAAATCCGGAAAGCAGTTCGGATGGAGGTGTCACACTTTGGGAAAGATATTCAATCACCAATTCTTTGTTCTCCTCGCTGTTTTCAATCACCATGCCCGCACACGCATTGACAAGCATGTTTATTTCGGGATATTCTTGCCATTTCATTAACTCGTTGATGGCGATTTCAGCATCCGCAGAGTTCCCTATTCTCCTATATGCGACACTTGCCCAAAAAGTTTTCCAATATGCGTCGGATGTGCGCGTTTCGTACAATTTGATACATTCTTCCGGCTCAAATGCTGCCAATAGCATGTTGTAGTAATAATGGACTTCTTCATTGGTGGTTGTTTTGCATATTGGAGCCAACTTGCGGATGCCACTTGCCACTTGAGGTGAATTATTATCTATCATACCCAACGTGCTTTTCAGCACCATTTTTGCGATAACAGGAAGCGTATCAGAAGATGCGGTTGTCTTGGCAAGCTGCTCATTCTTGACTACTGCTTCTATTTTTTGTGCTGTATTTGCATCTATATTGAATTCCAATTGAAGGGACTGCAACTTCGCTCTGGCTACTGTTGTCACTATGCCGTTCACCATGAAATGACGCACTTCCTCTTGATACCTGAACACACGTTCCTGAATCAATTCTCTTTCAGTCTTTGTAGCTGCCACATTGGTGACATTGTTCACAACATTGGAGGTGTTGGAAATGGTATGCGTGCTGTTGTCATTGTGATGGATTCCGCCACTTACAGCATTTGCTCTTCCAAGTTCAACATTGAATCCTGATTTTTTCTCAGCAGGTTGCTCAATGTATTCACCGCCACAAAACGGACAATGAAGAAAATCCTCATTCTCTGCGGGTCTGCCGCAATTTGCACATATCTTACTCATATACAATAAATTATCTCTGTTTTGATTGTATTTGGAATCTCTGTTTTTACCATTTCCGCGCCACACCTCCAGACTATGCGAGATCCGTTGAACACAACCTGAAAATATGACGTGCAAAATTACAAAAAATAACCAATCGAATAGCATCCATCCTGAAATTTTCCAATTCACCAGCAACCAAGGGCGGAAAGAGGCCGCCTCTTTTAATGATCCGACTATTTGGAGAAAGATACAATATCCGCAAAATCATCCGATATTGTTGTTTGATTCGATTTTTTGTGTCTTCTTGCTGTCTCAAAAATTTGTTTATAAAATACTCAAGTATTTAGAAAACATACAATTAGCTATGAAATTAAAAGCATTTGGAGCGGTACAGATAAAAGGTCCCAAGTGGTGCGGTATGACTACCACCGTTGAAATGCAAGCCGCTTGCGTCATCAAAATGCAAGACCCAGACAGACACGAAGGGTATGTGGCTTCTGCACACAAAAGGCCCACCCTATTTCTCAAGGGTGCTAATGGTATTGACAGGTAGCGATATAGCCTACACCCACACAGACGGGTAAAAGCGATACCTTTCGGTTGCTTGAAGGACCGAAGGACGCATAAGGATGTCGTCCCCAAAAATAGGGTGGAAGAAATGGTGTGAAGATTTCAACAAGATATACACAGGCCTGAAACCTAAAAATCACTTCCTCCCCCAATTATCCCTGTCCAGATTCCGGAAATTGATGGCCTCGCTGAGGTGACCAATCTCGATGTTCGGGCTGCCGTCGAGGTCCGCGATGGTGCGGGCCACCTTGAGGATGCGGTCGTAGGCGCGGGCGGAGAGGCCGAGGCGGTCCATCGCCTGCTTCAGGATCAGCTGCCCCGCTTCGTCGATGCGGCAATATTCCCGCACCATCCTGCTGCTCATCTGCGCGTTCGCGAACACACCCTGACACCCCTCGAACCGCCGCTTTTGGATTTCCCGCGCTGCCACCACGCGCTTGCGGATCTCGGCACTCCGTTCCGATGGCTTGTCGGACGCTAACTCCTCATGGCTGACCGGGACGACCTCAACATGGAGGTCAATTCTATCCATCAAAGGTCCGGAGATTTTACTCAAATAGTTCTGAACCTCAAAGGGTTTGCAGGTGCAGGCGATGGTCGGGTGGTTGTAGTTGCCGCACGGACAGGGGTTCATCGCCGCGATGAACATAAACGACGCCGGAAACTCGACAGAATACTTCGACCGCGAGATGGTGACCCGCCGTTCCTCCAACGGCTGCCGCATCACCTCCAGCACCTGCCGCTTGAATTCGGGCAATTCGTCCAGAAACGATACGCAAATAAACTTGTTTGATTTTTTTCTGTGTTTTTTATTATATAGTCTTATAAAGACATACTTTTTTAGGAACAAGAAACACTATGAAAAAAGCAGCCATCCTCGCGAGAGTGAGTCGCGAAGCACAAGAGACAGAATCGCAAATTGCATCCTTAAAACAACGCGCAAATGAATTCGGGTTTGAGGTGTCTGATGAACGGATATTCCAAGAAAAAATCACAGGAATGGATTCGTTTGACAAAGATGAGAGGGAATCATTGAAGCAACTCAAAAATGCGATTGAGAATGGAACTGATATAGAAGCAGTTTTTATTTGGGAGTTGACACGCTTGTCAAGAAATCCTTATTATCTCATAGACCAACTTCGGTGGTTCAACTCTCACAAGATACCAATTTATATATATGATTACGATAAATGGACAAGAAACATTGAAACAAACACAGAAAATTACGATACAACTAATACTATTTTCGGGGCGGCGACATACGGACAAAACGAATGGAAAAAAATCAAAGAAAGAACGAAGAGAGGACGAGACTTGAAAGCACGGAAAGGATTATTTGTAGGACATATCGCGGACGGATACAAGGTCGTGCTTGTGAACAATGAAAAGCACTTCGCCATCGATGAAGAACGAGCGACAATCATTCGCAATGTTTTTGACCTTTATGTTAATTGCGGATACTCGACCAATCAAATAGCAGCAGAGTTCAATGCACAAGGTATCCCGACTTTCAACGCATTGGAGGCGCAAAAGAACAAAGACAATCCCAAGTTCTCCCAAACATACAGAAAGAAAGGCACTACGATTCGTGTCGCAAAATCACAAACAAAATGGATGGGGACAACGGTTGCACAGATTCTCCACAACAAATGGTATGTAGGTCAACGAACATACCTTGATGGAACATACAGCGTTCCCGCAATCATCTCGACCGAACTATTTGAGGCGGCACAACACCTGTTGAAAAAAAACCAATCGGAAGCGAGAAAAAAGACTTCGACAGCATACCCCTTAAAGTCACTACTTGTTTGTGGAAAATGCGGGCGTTTTATGTACGGACATCGAAGCGGTATCAACTATACTTACTATTGTTCGAGTGTTGAGACAGGTATCAGGTGCGGATTAGATGGAATTGCGAAGCAGAATGCTGATTGGATGGTTTGGGACTTGATTGCAGGAAATGCAATAATGGCTTATGCTCGTCACGAAGATATTCAAGACATTAAAACCGCTCTTGGATACGAGAAAATCAACATCACAGAACTTGAGGAAAAAGTGTCGTCTTTAGACCAAGCGATTGAAAAGAAACGAGACACCATAAAAAAAAGTAAAAAGGCAATCGCTGGCTGCAACATTGAGATGAGAATCTGCGAAGACGATATGAAGAAATGCTATATGGAGATAAAGAATCAAGCAGAACAAGACCTCGATAAAGAGACCAAAGAATTGGAAGAACTCATTAAGAATCGCTCAAATGTTGTAATATTGATTGAAAAAAGCGAGAGCATTGACGATGCCATTGTTTCTCAATTCGAAAACATTATTGACAACAAAGATGTCGCAGCAGCCGAAAGAATCATTAGACTTTTCGTAAAAAAAATAACGATTCATTCCATCGAGCGATACTATAAGTTCTTGGACATTGAACTGTTTTCGGGTGTTCACCGTTACGCATTGTATAACTACCGTAAATTTAAAGGGTATTATCCAATCCCGTTATCAAATCTAACCTACGATATTGCGAAAAATCTATTCACTATGGAAAAGCCAATCTACTCACAACGGGAACTAATTGATAGGTTTAAAGACAAGTCGGAATCTGAAATCATAAAAGAACTACAATTGAATTACTGTGACTATATCTCGTTGCTTCAGGTAGAATGTCATCCTGACCAATTGGAGCAAATCGAACAAAGAATGAATCACCTGTTTGAAGAGTATAAAATCTCAAAATTAAATACGCATTTTACACTCGACCAACTCGTATGTTGGCTAAAAGCCAACACGGAGTTACTTCCCTTGAAAAAACTTGAGGAAGAACCGAACTCCGAAGATTATAAGAAATGGAGGGCGCAAGCCAAAGAATGGTATAAAAAGAGGAATCGCCAAAAACTTGAGGAAAGGAAGAACAGACGAGAGACCTTGAATCAACAATATGAGGGCTATAGGAACAGAATGCAGATTGTGCAAGAGTTAGGTCTTAAAAAATTAACCGTATGGAAGGATATTAACCAAAAGAGATTGCCTGCGATAAAGGTGAACGGGGTGTGGTTGGTTTCTCCTGCGGACTTTGAAGCATACAAAGAATCAAGGCTGGTCAAAGATGAGCAATAGATGTTGGTGAGCAGCCCTGCATTTGAGGTGGGGTTGCTACAATCAATATGTATCAAAATAAACGGTTTGGAATATTATATTGATACGATTTTTTCATCGGCATATATAAGTGTTGTATCTGCGACTAAAGGCTCGTCCCTCCTATCGAGGACAAGATGCGTGTACCCGCGTTTACACCGTTCTGTCTCGAATGTTTTGCGGGAAAATGACTAAAATCTTCCGAAATCATTCATTTTGGGCAACAAGGTAAGTCACCAAAACACTTTCGAACTGCTGCCATTTTTACAAAAACTATCGGAAAAATGCAACTTATCGTGCCAATAGTGCAACTTTTTGAAAAAGTTTAAATGCTGTTTTTTGTCATAATATATTCTGTATCTTTACCGCAAATCTTAAAGGTAAAGAATATGAAATCATCAGAAATGTCAGTGCTATTTTTGTCAGCCGATGGGAAGCCCATCGGAATAGCCCCCTACACACACATTGAATGTCTGCAATTCGGAAGCCGTGGCGTGAGGGTAACACTCCGTGACGGCTTGTCGTTTTGTGCCGCAAATGACAGAAAGGATATTCGGAGACAGATAGGTGTGTTTCGGCTGTGGAAACTTCTGAAACAAAAACGAGAAGATTGACATCCACTAAACAATCATTCGGCAGACTCGTTTGTGGAAATGCTGACCTCGTTGCAAAGTGAATCGTAGGTTTTCTTTGTGACCTTTGCGGGAACAGTGCCGTACTTTTTCTTTAATGCCTCATATTGCTCCCAATCAATGTTTTTGGGCAGGCTCTCGGTCTCCTTGTTGAGCGGGAGGCGATGGGTGAGGATAGAGTCAGTGATGTGGTTGTGAACATTGAATACCTTATAGGTGGTGCTTGCGCTGTTTTTAGCCGCTGCGCCGTTGGCTTTCGTAGAATTTTTCATACCGTTTTAATTTTTTAAATTGTATTTGTTTTTTAATGATTCTGTGTCCATAATTTCGTTGTGTATTAAGTTATCGTCAGCGAGATTGAGTTTTTCGAGTGTCAGCCCTATTGTTCCTCTGACTATTTCGTACATTCTACCAAAAGATACGGCATAGCCGCAAGCACCAGCCTCATCGTAGTAGGAAAGTTCAAAAACTGCGTGTGTCACGCCTTTCTTGTCAGAAACGAGTATAAGATATTTTTCTCCGTACAGAGATAGGGACAAAATTGAACGGTTTCTTATGCCCATCTTTAACGATGCGATTTTCTCGTTTGCCGTTGCTATGGCATTTGCCAATTTCCCAATAATGCAAATTCTTTTCTTGTCTATAGGTTTTATATTTTTCATACCGCTTTAATTTTTTATGTTTTATTATTTTATTGTTTTAACACTCCCAAAAGTCTTCATACATCATCGCAGACAATTCTTCCCAATCACCGCCGCCGAACTGACTGAATTTTTCCTCGCCCTCTTTTGCGATTTTTTCAAATTCTCCAAGGAAATCTTCACTTTCGCCATAGCGTTCAAGATAATCCTCTTTTTCGTCCCATTCACTTTCCACTTCTTTAAGTCGGTTCTCGTAGAATGTCTTTTCTTCCTCCAAATTTCTTCCTTCGTCCTCGAACCAAACGCCGCCCGAAAACTGAAAACCTAAACAATCGCATTCCGTGCAGTCAACGAAGAAAGGGTATTGGGTGTCGGAGCATTCTGAAGGAAGGCGTTTGTTCCCCTTTAGAAAATGAATATATTCGTGCATTGCGTATGCCTTTTTTGCCAACTCGTATATCTTCCTGTTGTACTCTTCGTGGACGCTGTTCCAAACGCTGTTGAGAAGACTGCACGCTTTTTCTCTTACTTCATCAAGGTCTCTGCAATCAGAGAATCGGTTCGCCGTTTTTGCCTGGGCTGCGGCATTGTTGATGTTTTCCATACTGTTTTATTTTTAAGGGGTTAATAATTCTTTCTTGAGGGGGTCAACAAGAGAACCTCTCGTATGTAATATAATAAAAAAATTCGAAAACACGAAAAAATAATCACAAACACCCCTTAATGCTGTTATTTTTTTGTTTAACTTGTTGATATTCTATTCGTTATTTACAAAAACTAAATAGTATCTGCACATATCTCCTTCATACGGGTGAGGTAGTACTATGGTATATGCGTGTAAAATACTATTTAGTTTTATGGCTTATCTTCTTGGTTATCAGATATTAAGGTGTAAATTTTATTGTATTTGGATTTGCCTTTCAAAAACTTGTAATATGTTGGATTAGACCATTTTAGCGTTGAAAGCAGTTCTTTTAGGGTCTTGAACCTCAAAACCTTTCCGTCCCTTTTGTCTCTTATAGTCAACCGAGTCTTCCTTTTGTCACCTATGTCATAGTCTTTGAGCCAAGGATGCCTGCTGACGAGCCAATCCATACCTTTCGCCAACCTAATGTAGTCTTTCAGCGTTCTTTGGGTTATACCTTCGAGGCGGCTGTACTCTCCAATCCTTTCGCAGTTTTCCTTTACGGTTTCAGACGGTCTGAACATATCCATTGCGGTCTCAATGCGGAGGGTTTTCCTTTGGTAAGCGTTCAATGCTATCTTCCTGCCTTTGGAGTTAAGGATGACTGTCTCGCCCGTTGACCCGTCTATGAACTCCGAACCGCACTTGAAAAGCCTTTTCTCTCTGTAAAGTATGTCGTTCTCATCGTCCTTGTATGTGTTGTACGCGCTGACCACGCATCGCAGTATCTCCGAGTTTGAAACGTCATACCCTTTGTCCTTGTCCTTTGATTTAGCCAACCCGTTCTCGCAGAAGTTCACCACATAGTAAACGGCGTTGAACAGCATTTGGTTGGGGTCTGCCCCGTCCATACACTCGTCCATCATCCGTGCGAGTTGCTTTAGGTGCAGGAACACGCTTTTCATCCTCGTTCCTTTCGGTCTTTTCCCGCCTATTCCGCCGTCTTTGTTCCATATAGGTATGGGAAGCCACAGCCTTGGGTGTTCGCCGTTCAGAAAAGCCATTTCGACCCAATCGCCCTTGTAGTTTTGGACGAGCGAAAACTTTGTTTCCGCTTCCGTCAAGAAACGGTATTCAGAACCCCATTTCCGAATCCATTCGAGACGGTCAAGGCTGAACAGTTCGCCGCGCATAGTCTTGTCAATGCCAATCTCTGACGCGAGGTTCAGCGTGTCCGTCTCGTTCTTGTTCTCGGTGCTTACGATGGTCTTGCCCTTCGCGGTTTTGGCTGCGGGGTTGTACGCCTCGTTGTGTTTCTCCCAAGAAAACGACTGAACCCATTTGCCGTCAACCAATTTCTTCTCGAACATATCGTCAATGTCCTCGTCAGAGAACGCTCTTTCGGAAGCCTTGTAGCCTATGTCGAACTTCGGGTTGGAGAAATCCCATTTGCTGTTCCAAAGGAAGCAGCCTTGTGTGTATTTCGCGCTCGTTCCGTCCAATCTCAATTCCGAGCCGTACTTGGACTTCAGTTCAGCCAACACCTCGCGGGCTATGCAAAGGTATCTGTGCTGCCAATCTGACGGTGTTTTTCCGAACACACCATATATTATGATGTGCGTACCGTTTGGTGTTTGGTTGATTCCCCATACTGACGGGTGTTCAACAGTGAAATCCTTGTCGGAGTTGTCTATGTCTATCGAAGCGAATCTCGAAGGGTTGTACTTGCTCCCGTCCTTCGGCGGTCTCTTGTCCATAAGCGTGAAAAAAAGCAGATGGTTGTTCGTCTGCTTCCATTGCTTGTACCCGCTGTCTAACGGCTTGTATGGGCATACCTCCGTTTCCTCGACAACACTCAAAAAGTTGGAGACATTGAGTTCCTTGAGTGTCTCATCGAATCCACAGTATGCGTTCTTGCCGTAATGACCTATGATTAGTTCTGATACCATCGTCTGTTTATATTCTATATCCGTCTGTTTGGCTTTTCGAGTTCAGGCGGGTGGCACAGATGGATGGAAGAAGCCGCCCGCCTTAATCTCTTTCTCAACCCTTCCGCTTGCAATCGGAAGGGATTTTATTTATTTATATCAGGAAAAATCAAAGTAAATTTGTCGATTGTTGTCAGTCGATTGCCAAAAACATACAGTAACTTGCAGATTTTATCGGCTTTTGCGCAACTTTTGTTTGAATTCTTGCCACTTTTGCTTTATTGTGACAGCACGAAAACTTGCATATTCCAACAACTATTTAGCATTTTCGCGGCTGTTTTTGGCAGTGCTTGCAAAAAATGGAATTGAAAAGTGTACCACCACAATAATTGAAAAGTGTACCATATTGTTGACAATGCTCAAAATCACGCCACTTTTCTCCGTAAATCTGCCACTTTTGCTCTGTTTTCTGCCACTTTTTGAAATTCAGATTGTCCAAAAGTTGCAGTTTTTCGCCGCTTTTGTTTTCATTTTTGCTATTTTTGCCGTATGAAAAAGAGAATCAACTATAACCCCGCGTTGACGGTAGCCGAAAATGCGAAAAAGAACGGCGTAACGGAGGATGCCATCCGCTACTACATCAAGGCTCACAACATCAACCGCAGAAAAGAAGCGGCGGTGCGGATAATCAATGCGTGCCGCAAAGTGCTGGTTGAACAACCCGACCTGTCACCCTATAAGGTAGCACACGAGATAGGTGCGAGCGTGAACACCGTGAAAAAATATTGGCAGTTGGTTGTCGGGGAAAACGAGACAGAACTATCAAACTTTGGCAATAAAAAACGCCAAAAATTGACACTTCGGCAGAAGCACAACTTTTATGCCACCCATCCTTCTTGCACAGCGGACATTTTGCGTGAGGAAATTTTTTCTCACAGCATCCTTGAGCCGTTTTGCGGTACAGGCTCTATGGCAGAGGAAATAAAGAAAGCAGGACACGAGGTTGCTGCATACGATATTGTTGACAGAGGATATGGCGAGGTCGCGGACTTTCAAGACCTGAAAATCGAAAAAGGCACGTATGACATTATCAGCAATCCGCCCTACGACAGCCATTTGGTTGACCACGTTCTAAAGTGTATAGACATTTGCCATAACAAGGTCGCTCTGCTGCTTCCGCTTCTTTATTTATCAAGCAAATCACGCTATGATATGCTCTACAGCAAGTTCCCGCCGAAAAGGGTGTATGTGTACAAAGAGAGAATAGGCATTGCCATTAACGGCGATTTTGAAAGGTTTGCCGATGCAGGGGCTAATATGACCATCTATGCGTGGTTTGTTTGGGAGAAAGGTTTTCGTGGTGTCACGGAACTGCATTGGATTTCAAATTTAAAAGAGAAATAGCGGTAACGAAGGGGGGGGGCTTGATTAGGCTCTCATATATCAATTATATATCGTGACTGACATTATGTGTCAAAATAATCTCTTTTTTTGATTGTTTTGATGACATATTATGTCACTTGCAGTTTTTATTGCGTTTTCTGTCATTTTCATCCGCAAATTTGCTATTTTTGCAGATTATTTTGATACGATTGCCGAATGAATATAGTTGACATAAATGAGGAGACGCTGCGCTCATACGACCCCGATGCGCTGAACCTGCTGCTGCAAGACCGCACCACGGGAAGCAATATCTTTTGGGCTACCAACGATTACAGCAAGTTGGGCGGTCGCTACTCCTATTTTTCCCCTATTTTGCCCGAACTCATTACAGGCAAAAACGCCACTGTGATACGCCCCCGCATATTGAAAGCACGGGAGGAGCAGTCGGCTCGTGCAAAGGTGATGGCTGAAGTGTTCACTCCCGCTTGGATTTGTAACGCACAAAACAATCTGATTGACGAAGAGTGGTTTGGCAAGAAAGGTGTTTTCAACATTGAAAACGAAGACCATACTTGGACAACAACAGATTTTCCCATTGAATTTCCCGAAGGAAAGTCGTGGCGCGACTATGTGATGGACACCCGTTTGGAAATAACCTGTGGGGAAGCCCCCTACATTACGAGCCGCTACGATGTGACCACGGGCGAGTTCATCGAGCCGAAGAACCGCATCGGGCTTCTCGACCGAAAACTGCGGGTGGTGGGAGAGAACACTACCGAACCTGAAGAATGGATTGCCGCTGTCCTCGATGCCTACAAGAACATCTACGCATACGAATGGCAGGGAGATAATCTGCTTTTGGCTCGTGAGGCAATGTTGTGGACATTTGGCGAGTTTTTCTATGACAAATTCCAATCCGACCCGCCAAAGGATATTATTCTTGAGGTCGCCAATATCATAAGTTGGAATGTGTGGCAGATGGACGGGCTGAAATGCGTAGTTCCTGACAGTTGTTTTGAAACTGTCTCAAAGAACCAATTCGGTACTCAAACAGACCTTTTTTCAGATAATACACCTACTGCCAAGACTCCCGTAAAAAAGCCTTGCCCAGGCTGTTCTGAAAACGAGTTGCTTAAGCACAATGGTAAGTATTGCATTATCAATGATTGGTACGCTAAAGGCAAAGATGGCAAGACGGGAAAGAAAGTCAAATTTGTGAATATAATCACCCAAATACGATAAAGCGATGGCGATTTTTGAAAGCACATTGAAGCCAAAACTGATTTATGTTTTCTCGATTTGCGATGAAAAGCACAATGGCTGTCTGAAAATCGGGGAAGCGACACTTCTTGACGGTAGCAACCCTATGTCAGCCCCAAACAGTCACGAACTGAACCAATCGGCGAAAGCACGTATCGACCAATACACAAAGACTGCGGGCATAGACTATCAGTTGTTGTACACTGAATGTACCTTGTATGTCAACCCTGCAACCCGTACACTTTCCTCGTTTAACGACAAGCAAGTTCACCAAGTGCTTGAGCGGTCGGGGGTCGAGCGAGCGGATTTCGGGAATCAAGGCGTGGAGTGGTTTCGTACCGACCTTGAGACAGTGAAAAAGGCGATAGCCGCTGTAAAGGAAGGTCGTATGTCGCTGACTGCAAACGAGATTACCCAAGACAGAACCCCCATCATCTTCCGTCCTGAACAGCAGACGGCTATCGACAAGACCTTGAGAAAATTCAAGCACGGCAACCGTATGCTGTGGAACGCCAAGATGCGGTTTGGCAAAACGCTGTCTGCCCTGCAAGTGGTGAAGACTATGCAACTCACCCGCACACTTATTCTCACACACCGTCCCGCCGTGAATGTCGGATGGTTCGAGGATTTTGAAAAGATTTTCTATGATTCCCCTGAATACCATTACGGTTCAAAGAGCAATGGAGAGACCTTGGAGACAATGGAATTTATGGCAACAATGGGAACGGGCAAATATGTCTATTTCGCCTCAATGCAAGACCTTCGTGGCAGCGAAACCGTGGGTGGAAAATTCGACAAGAACAGTCTTGTGTTCGGCTGCAAGTGGGATTTGATTATCGTTGATGAGGCTCACGAAGGTACGCAGACACAACTCGGTCAGAATGTGATGGCGGAATTGAATAAGCACAACCCAAAGGTACTGCAATTGTCGGGAACTCCGTTCAACCTTATCGACCAATATGCGGAAGAGGAGGTTTATACTTGGGACTACACAATGGAACAAACTGCAAAGGCAGCGTGGGACACAGAACATTTCGGCGACACCAATCCCTATGCGGGTTTGCCCACAATGAATATATACACCTACGACCTCGGCAGGCTTTTGGAATTATACAGCGATGAGGATGTAGCCTTCAACTTCACCGAGTTCCTGCGAGTACGGGAAGACGGTTCTTTCGTTCACGAAAAAGATGTTCGCAATTTCTTGAATATGCTCGCAAAAGAGGATAAAAACAGTTGCTATCCGTTTGCGAATCAAGAGTACAGAAACAATTTCAAGCATACATTGTGGATGCTGCCTGGCGTAAAATCCGCCAAAGCATTGAGCGCGATGCTTAAACAACACCCCGTGTTCGGCAACTTCGGCATAGTGAATGTGGCAGGCGAAGGTGATGAGGAAATCAACACCCACGATGCACTGAAAGCCGTGAAGGATGCCATCAGGGAGAACGAGTACACCATTACACTCTCGTGCGGACGACTCACAACGGGTGTGAGTGTACCCGAATGGACAGCCGTTCTAATGATAAGCGGTTCTTTCAGCACAGCAGCATCTTCTTATATGCAAACCATTTTCCGTGTGCAGACCCCGTGGGAGTGCGATGGCAAGCGCAAGGAACAATGCTATGTGTTCGACTTCGCGCCTGACCGTACCTTGAAAGTGATTGCCGAAACCGCAAAGGTGAGTTCCAAAGCAGGAAAAACCACCGAACAAGACCGTGTTATCTTGGGCAAATTCCTCAACTTCTGTCCCGTGATTTCGTTTGAGGGCAGCAAGATGAAAGAAAAGATTACCGCCGACAAACTGTTCACCGAACTGAAGAAAGTATATGTGGAACGGGTGGTGCGCAGCGGGTTCGAAGACAACAGTCTATACAGCGATGAATTGCTGAAAATGGACAATTTGGCATTGCAGGATTTTGAGGATTTGAAGAAGATTATCGGTACGACCAAAGCAATGCCAAAAACGGGCGATATTGACATAAACAATCAAGGGCTAACCAATGAGGAATACGAGGAAAAGGAACGATTGGAAAAGAAAAAAAAGAAAGACCTATCGGAAGAAGAACTTGAAAGGTTAGAGGAATTGAACAAGGCGAAGAGGAATCGTTCCACAGCCATCAGTATTTTGCGCGGTATCAGTATCCGTATGCCGCTACTGATATACGGGGCAGAACTGAAAGAGGGTATCAAAGATGTCACCATTGAGAATTTTTCCTCTCTCATAGATGACGCTTCGTGGGAGGAGTTTATGCCCAAAGGGGTGACAAAATTAGTGTTTGCCAATTTCCGAAAATACTATGATAAAGACATTTTCATTGAAGCGGGCAGGCGCATACGGGCAAAGGCGGAGGCGGCTGACAAGATGACTGTTGAACAGCGTATTGAGCGTATAACAGGATTGTTCGCTAATTTCCGCAATCCAGATAAGGAAACAGTACTGACTCCTTGGCGGGTGGTGAATTTGCACCTCGGCGACACATTGGGTGGGTATAACTTCTACGATGAGAAATACATCGAGCAGTTGGAAGAACCGAGATATGTGGAACACGGTAGTATCACCTCCGAAGTTTTCCATCCCAATACACATATCTTGGAAATCAATTCAAAAACGGGGCTTTACCCTTTATATGTTGCATACAGCATATACCGTACAAAAGTAAAAGATGAACTATCTTCACCCGAAACTTATGAAGAACAGCAAGCAATTTGGGACAGCGTGGTGCGCGACAATGTGTTTGTGATATGCAAAACCAAAATGGCGCAGAGCATCACTAAACGGACTTTGGTGGGTTTCAGAAAAGCCACGACCAACACTCACGCCTTTGACGACCTTATCAACCAAATCACCAACAAACAAACAGAACTGATTGAGAGAATTAATAAGGGACAAATTTTCAAAAACTTTAAGAATATGAAATTCGATGCCATAGTGGGCAATCCACCATATCAGTTTACCACAGCAAAGAAAGAGACTGAAAATGGACAAAAAGCAGTTACAAATATTTTCCACTATTTTCAGATTATTAGTGATAAGATAGGAAAGTACACTTGTTTGATTTATCCTGCTGCAAGATGGATACACCGTTCAGGCAAAGGACTTGCTGAATTTGGATTAAACCAAATCAATGACAAACATTTGTCCTTGGTATATTATTATCCTAATGCAAATGAGATATTTTACGATGCTGGTATTGCCGATGGCATTTCAATTGTTCTGAAAAATATGCTTAAGGAAGAAAGTGGATTCAGATATATTTATTCTAAAGATGGAATCAAAAACGAAGTATTCGTGGATAATCTTGGAGAAGAACTTTTACCTCTCAACCCCGTTGATGTTGACATCATCAATAATATCAACACCATAGTAGAAGAACGAGATTTCCGCTTCTTGAGTGAGAGTGTTCTTCCTCGTTCTTTATTTTCTATTGAAAGCGATTTTGTTGAAAATAACCCGCTGTTAGTGCGGGAGTACAACGATGGTGATGCTTTCAATCACGAAACAGAAATCAAATTATTCACCAACGATAAGGCAGGAAAGAGTGGAAGGGCAAGATGGTATATAGCAGACAAGAGTGTTATTACGACAGGTACTGAATATTTGGACAAATGGAAAGTGATAGTATCAAGTGCTAATGCTGGAGGGCAAAAGCGTAGTAACCAAATTGCCATATTGGATAATCATAGTGCTTTTGGTCGTTCACGAGTTGCTTTGAAGACATTTGATACGGAAAAAGAGGCTCAAAACTTCTTGAAGTATGCAAAGAGTGAACTTATCCGTTTTGCTTTCTTGATGACGGATGAAGCATTGACTTCGTTGGCAAAAGCAGTACCAGACATTTTGGACTACACTGATGATAATGGCGTGATTGATTTTCAGGGTAATGTAAATGAACAACTATACAATTTGTTCAACATTGACGAGCCAAACCAACAACATATCAGGGAAGTCTTATCGCATAAGGCGGAGTGATATCTTCAAAATCTTGCATTATGATAGACACGAGCGCATATTTAGATAATGCAAATCGCCCCTTATGGGAAGAGATGTCCTCGCTGTTCAACATCTCGGTTAAATATGGCAAGGAGAAATGTTATGCCAATTTTCAAAAGGGTCAGGATTGTACAATTTTTGTTGTCGAAGGAGAGAAACCGTGTCCCGCTTCTTTTACTCACGAATTACTACATTTGTATTTGCCCTCAAAACAAATCTCCATTGGTGGTGCAATCAGAGGATTATTCCAAGAGCAAACACCGCACAACTTGATTTTCAACAAAGAACTTTATGACCATCTATCCAATAGTTTGAGCCATATCAAAATGTTTCCTTTGTTCGTACAGATGGGTTATCCTGCTGAAACCTTCTTGCAAGATTACGAATGTGTCAAACTCACAGATAGCGAGTTGGAAACACTGATTCAGCATTATAAGTCTGGCATTTTCAAAAAGAAGTATCACCCACAAGCCGTCAATTGCTTTATAGGGAAGTTTTTTGCAGCCAAAGCGGATGTGAATCCGAGCAACAACTACGAAAAGCCGTTAATGAAGTTGAAACAAATAGACCCGCAGTTATATTCTGTTCTTGATGATTTTTGGAATAGTTGGGTGAAATACGATGTGGATTTGCGCCGAGAGGTGTGGGAGGAAGATTATCGTCAACTTGTTAATGAATTTTGTGACGGAATTACTGAATGGGGTAAAGGGAAAAATATTGAAATCTCACATATATGAAAAAGACCGTTTTGCTGCTATTGTCATTTTTCACCATTATGGCGCAACTACAAGCCCAAACCGTGAGTTACTCCTACCGTTTGCTTTCCCCCGAAGGTTGCACCGTGAGTTACACTCCCACTTTTGTCGGCGATACAGCATACATCGTGGTCGGTGTGCAGTCCGACAGACTTGTGTTCAGCGACAATCCGACTATGATGGTGCGATTCTTCAATACCGACCAAATACTGCAACTTGAGGGTAAAAAGTTGGATGCCACCTCCAGCGAAGGGGCTGTTATGGTTGGTTATGTCTTTGTCCCTATTTCTGAAGTGAAGGCAATGGCTATGTTCAAGGTTTCCGAACAGGAGATGGAAATGTTCAAATCGGGCGTGGAAAGAATCCGATTGTCCACGTTGCCGATAACCCACGACCGAATATTCAAAAATGATAGGATTGGGCAGGAGTTGTACCAAAACTATCAAAGAGAGAAACGGAAAGCAAAGGAGTTCTAACACAATGCCCATTCACCTTGTTACATACGGAATAGACAAAACTACGGGCGAAATCCGCAATATAGAGGATGTGCCGAGCGGTTTGGCGTGCAACTGTATTTGTCCTAAATGCGGATTCGTGTTGGAGGCACACAAGGGAGAGGTACAGCGTCACCATTTCCAACACCATTCGGTTGCCGAGTGCAAGGGTGCGTTTGAGAGCCAACTGCATTTGCTGTCAAAGGCAATTATAGAAGAACACAAGACCTTGGCATTGCCGCCCTATGCGGGGCGTTATTGCTTCTACCCAACCAAACAACAGACTTTCACGGAGGTGGTTAAGGAGTGCGCCCAAGGCGACCTTCAGCCCGACTGCCTGTGCAAGTATCGGGACGAGCAGGGCAACGAGCATTCGCTGTGGGTGGAGATATTGTACAGCCACGCTGTCGATGATGAAAAAGCCCGCAAAATTCGAGAACGGAAGATAGCCTGTGTGGAAATAGATGTAAACCAATTGTTCAAGGACGCAGATGTGGTTGACAAGGATACGCTGACCGATTTCCTTTTAAATAGCCCTGACAATCGCAAGTGGATTAACAACCCGCAGGGAGACGAACAGGTGTTGTCGGAGGCTACTGAAATCCGAAAGCAGGACAGCATTTCCGAGTTCTTGATACAGAACTCCGATGACGAATCTCGAATTTGGAAATTCCAAACGCTGATTTATTGCCTGTTCTCAACAGGATATACTTTGACGCAAAAAGACTACCACGGTCTGTATGGATTCGTGAAAAAACACCAAACGGACTACGGCAATCTCGACCCCGTAATACAGCGACGGTTTATCAGTGCCATTCAAATGCTGCTTTGCCACCTCGTTGTGATAGGAAAGTTCAATGTCAGAAACTTCCCAAAAGAGAAACAACTGTTTGCTGTAAGTATCGACCGCAATGGTTTGATACAGCAGTTGCAACATTGGGTGAATGAAGCGATTCGTTTGGGGACAGGACTGTATCAGCCACAACGCACAAGAGTTGTTAGACCAAGTAGGTATAGGGGAGGGCGCAGGTTTTAATGGGGAAAAGAAAGTAGGTGCTGACGATATATATATCACAAATGATGCGGTTATATATAACTCATATATAAGAGGGCAGGCAAGCACGAAGTGTGCCTCCTCACAGACTTCCTTTTTTCATAAGTTGTTCATTTCAAAAAAAATGTACCTATTGCCGTCAATAGGTAAACCCACCTAATTGGCAATTACACTCGCAGCAGCCGATTCCTGTTCAGGAGTCGGCTGCTCGTTTTTTTGTATGAATGACCACCAAAGAGGGTCATCATAAATACATCAAGAACATACGCAATATATGAACGAATTAAACTTTGGGAAAATCAATAACGAATTTGACTTTGAAGACTTTCTTCTGAAACCAGTCGGAAAATTCACCAAAAACGACCTCGAACTGATATATAAGTCTATAACAAACATTAAAAGCATTCCCATTCTCGCAAAAATGATGGGCTTTAGAGCCATAATGTCTATCGAACTGATTTCCATACAAAACGACAGTGAATGGAAAAGAAAAGCCCACAATTTAGGTGACGGAGAGGCTGTGGAAATTTTTTTCAGACTTTATCTGCTCGACAGCCTCAAGCAGTGGGGCAATCAATCTGAATAAGATAGGTAACTTTAGAACTCTTTGAAACACTCTGTCATTATCTGCTTAAAACGGAGATATACATACACTCTATAGCATAATTCCGAGGATTCCGCGTTGCCCAATCCCACAATCTTGCCCATAATGTCGTCAAGCCCACTATATCCTTGCTTTTGGGCTTCAGCGAGAGATTCCAACAAATCAACAATGCAAATTGCCACGGGTTCAGTCGCTGATGGGGAGTATGATTTCACTGAATCAACGAGTATCCGAAACTCCTCGTAAGTGAATCCGTGAATGGGGGAAAGGATTTGGTGGAGTATGCTATGGGAGGCAAAATACACCCTGTCAAGAAAATTGTTTACGGATTTGCTCAAAAAGTCCTCTCGCTCTTGGGGTGTTTCGCCAATCTGTACCTCTAAATCGTTCATAATGTCTAATATGTTTTTCATAGGGTATTTATAATGGCTATAAATACTTATGGAAAAATATCACCGTTATGGGAACAACTAAAATATTAAAAATCAAAGAGTTTGAGATAATCAATAAAGACACTTCCCGCAACACACACGAGATAGAGGTGGGAGTGGGAGACATAACAATCCAACCTGCCGAACATCTGTTCGAATGCAATGTCACGCACTCAAAAATAGAAAATGCTGTCATCGTCCTTCCATACACAATTGACGGAAAGGTTACAGTCGAATCATTATCGCTACATCTCACAAAGTATGTGCGTCGCAAAAAAGGGCAGGATGATAGCGGATTCACCATTGGTCGCTACTTCATAGGCGACCATAAAAGCGGAGAATCAGTATGGAATGAGAAGAGCATCTGTGTCAGCCTCATTGGTGCAATAAGTGACCGAGCGGGAACGATTGATACAGCGGAGGAGATTATGCGTGCATTTACTCTTCCAAAGATTCTGATTCTTAATGAGGTTGGTGCTACAGAAATAACGCGGAAAACCAATGAGGCGAAGCCGTTTTCGCAGAATCGGATAAAACGGATTGGGGATTAGCCGCTATACAGTATCTTTGTCAGGGAGGGAGGTGCGAGCCTCCCTTTGTTTTCTATGCAACAAGTCTGTACGCACCGCTTTGAAGCCCGTTTCTGATTTTGTCCGCTGTCTGCACGCTCATCAGTTCCCCAATGTCTTCGCCTTCAGTTTCCAAGTCGCCGATATCCTCAACGGGCAGCGTGTTTTTCATTTCGTTGAATTCTTCTTCTGTTATCGGGTGGTGGAAACGGAATGTACCTATTGTGTAGAGTAGATAATACTCATAGAAGGAAACGCTGTCAACCGCCTCGTAGCATTCACGCTCGCAATCCCATTCGCGCATTGTCCTTTCTCTTTCCACTATGTGCAGCGCATTCGGCTCGGCAAATGAAAGGCATTCGTCTTTCTTTCCGTAATACTCCTCCTTTTTCTCCTTGTATTTGTCAACCGTTCCATATTTGTCCTTGTAGTATCGGTTGTGACGATAGTAATCCCGCCACTCTCGTTCTTGGTCTCGCATATTCTTTGCACGCTTGTTGTAAGAGAAGGCTGCCATACCGAGCATTTCGTTTGTGACCTCACCTTTTTCGAGGTGTTTCTTGATTTCCGTTGAACTTTTCATATCGCTGTTTTTTAAAGATTATTTCCGTCTTTATACATTAACTCATAAATTTCATCTCTTTTTCCGCTCCACATATTAAATCCCGATGGCAGCAGGGAATTGAAGGCCTCCCAGAATGTTTTTTTGATTACATCAGCAGCGCGACCACTGAAATTATTCCACCTATTGTTGTACAAGCACTCAACATCACCTTTGCTGAACTTGCAGATGAACACACACTCATTCGTGTCGTTCACCAAATAAAACACCTTTTCGTAGTTTTTTGTCCGCAATTCTTTGATATCAATTGTTTTAGGTAAACTATCCCCGTTATTTTTAGCGCGAATTTCAAACGAGTGCTTGTCACAAATATCTTTGCGCTGGGCGATGGCTTTCATAAAAGATTCAGCCGCATTAGCGAGTTTTAGTCCGTTTACAATGTACGGCAATCTGTCTTTTTTGACGGGTTTGATGTTCAGTTTCATATCGTATATCTTTAATTTGAAAATCTCATTTCGTTTTAAGTAATATAATAAAAAAAACCCAAATCATCAAAATGTAATCACTTTTTCAATGAGCACCACTCAAACATACTGTTCCTCAAGTTTTTACGGTCAAACACAATCTCATCGTTCAGTACAGGTCAACAGGCGCAGTTCGGCGGGGGTGGTCGGGAATGGGGGCAGGTTGGCAATTCGGCAGTTCGGGGGGAGGGCAAGGGCAGGGCTTGCCGAGGTAAGGTCGGGCGGTCGGGTCAGGGTCGGGAATGGCTGCACGGGTAGGTCGGGGCTGCGGGCTGATTACCGTCGAGGGGCAGGACGGTCGTGGCGGGGAGGCAGAATTGGACAAATTTGGCTTCAGGAATTTGACCTATACTATAGAAATCTCTGTGTCAAGAATGTCCAAATCTGTTTTGGCCGCTTCACACCACACCAAGCGTATTCCCTCCCCGCACATATTTGAGGGGACAAAATAACGCTGTCATATATAAGCCATATATGTCAAAATAGGATTTGTATCAATTTAATCTTTGCAACACCCATTTTTGACCACCCTGTTCCATATCAAAAATATTTTTACGATTAATAAGTGCGTTAATTTGCTTTAGCACTGGTAGTTACGAAAAAATTTTGTATATTTGCCGTGTAAAAAAAAACAAGAATATGAAAGTAATAATTTATGCACGGGTAAGCACAAACACCCAAGATTATGAAAGACAGTTGGAGGAACTCCGAGACTATGCTGACCGTATGGGCTATGAGGTTGTCAAGGAGTTTTCCGAGAAAGTCAGCGGCGCAAAGAAAATCGAGGAACGAACCGCTTTGTCTGGCTTGCTCTACTATGTCAGCCACCACTGCATTGACAAAGTGCTAATATATGAATGTAGCCGTCTATCGAGGAGGGTTGTTGATTTCCTTTCTGTCGTAGAATCCCTTACAGAACAAGGTGTCAGCGTATATATTCACCAAAACGGGCTTGAAACCCTGCAACCTGACGGCAGCCCCAACCCGATAACCAACCTCGTTCTCGGCGTACTCGCCCAATTCAACAGTATGGAGCGTGGTCTAATTAGAAGCAGAATGGAAAGCGGCTATAACCATTACAGGGCGAATGGGGGCAAAGTGGGCAGGAAGGTCGGCTACCGCAAAACAAATGAACAAATGAAAGAGGAATACGCAGAGGAATTGCGATTACTCCGCAAAGGATACAGCCTCGCCAATGTTCGCAAACTGACAGGTACTTCGATTAACACATTGAGAAAGGTTCGGGATATCGCATAGGAAGAGTTTAGAGCAAACACTTAAAAGCAATGTACTTAATATTCAATTGTTTACATTGAAAACTTCAAACAAGTTTATTTAAATATCTTTTAGAAAGAGCACCCCGTTGTGCGCCAGAGAGATCTCGCCCGGCTGCGGATGCGTGCCGCCGCCCACGAGCGCAACATCGCTGATGGTGTGGTGCGGCGAACGGAACGGCCGGGTGGAAATGATCGAGGCGTAACGACTCATCTTGCCCGCCACCGAATGAATCTTCGTCGTTTCCAACGCCTCCTCCAAGCATAGCGGCGGCAAAATCGACGGCAACCGCTTGGCCAACATGGTCTTGCCGGAGCCCGGGGGACCGATCAGAATCACATTGTGTCCCCCCGCCGCTGCGATTTCCATCGCCCGCTTGATGTTCTCCTGCCCTTTCACGTCCGAAAAGTCGTACTCGTAGCGGTCAAGACTGTCGTTGAAGGCGTTGGCCACATCAATGCGCGTCGGCTCGATGGGCGTGCCCTTGTCGAAAAAGTCGATCACCTGTTTGATGTCGGAGGCGCCCAACACATCGATGCCATCGACAATGGCGGCTTCCCTGGCGTTCTGGATGGGCAGGATCACCCCCTTCTTCTTCCGTTTCCGCGCCTCCAAGGCGATGGGCAGCGCCCCGCGGATCGGCTGGAGACTGCCGTCCAGCGACAATTCCCCGAGGATGAAGTAATCCTCCAGCTCCGCCGCCCCGGCAATCTGCTCCGACGCCGCCAAAATGCCGATGGCGAGGGTCAAGTCGTACGCCGAGCCCTCCTTGCGGATGTCGGCCGGTGCCATGTTCACGACGATCTTGCGACCAGGGATTTTGTAGTTATAGACGCTCAGCGCAGTATCTATCCGCTGCTGACTCTCCTTCACCGCGCTGTCGGGCAGGCCGACCAGGAAGAAGCCGATGCCGTTATCGACATTCACCTCCACCATGATGG
>Ga0310694_10001270_pt1 | contig 29176 bp, 36 predicted proteins | sample 174DNAGHGhighgp2_FD_203884 | JGI IMG/M metagenome (GOLD analysis project Ga0310694, IMG submission 203884) | Sheep rumen microbial communities from Palmerston North, Manawatu-Wanganui, New Zealand - 1742 DNA GHGhigh gp2 (v2) (version 2) | ecosystem: Host-associated > Mammals > Digestive system...
TGTGGTGGTTTCAAATATGACGCGTGGCACCGCCGAAGCGATTGCCGCCGCATTTTATGAAAATGGTCGCGGGGTGTTGATTGGAACGCCGACATCGGGGACGGCGCGAATTGCGTCGACATTGACACTTCGTGATGGTGGCGCGTTGCGGTTGTTAAACAAATCAATTAAAACCGGGATGGGACGAAAAATTGATGGACGTGGCGTGTTCCCGATGGTGTGTTTGTCGAATATTCGGACCGGTGCGCAACAAAGCGCGTTCTTTATCAATGTGGTCAATGGTGATTTCCGTTGGCACGATTATAATGCGGATAAAGATGTTAGTGCCGATTCGGTGCGAAATGGTTGTCCGACAATTACAAATGGCGAAGATGAAGATTTGCTTGCCTTGGCGGTTGCAGTGCAGATTTTAACCGATTCCAAAGTTTATAGTCGATTGTTAAACTATGAAGAATAAAAAGGGTGTTGCATATGTTTATCACACGTGAAAATAAATTGAATTGGTCGCGGATTTTAATTGGTGCAACCCTGACGGTTGTATCGGTATTTGCGGGAATTTTTTGGTTCGATATTCCGGTGTTTAATTTTTTGCATCGGTTCGATTGCGTGACATGTGAATATATTAGTGAAATTTTTGGGGCCAAGGTTTGGTTGGTTGTGTCTTTTGTTGCGCTTTGTGTTTTTTATGTGCGAAAATTTTCGCATTCGAAAAATTTTTTTAGCGATGTTTACGGGCGTGTAAAAAATAGTTATGCATTTATGGTTTTTGCGTCCGTATTTCTTGCATCGTTTGTTGGAATTATTTTAAAGGTTTTGATTGGTCGGGCGCGCCCGGTCTTTTACGAGGCATTGGGTATGACCGGTTTTTTCCCGTTCGCGCGTGATTGGGCGTTTCATTCTATGCCGTCGGGGCATGCGATGGCATCGTTTGCGGGACTCATTATGATTGGAATGCTGGTGCCGCGCGCCAAGTGGTTCACGTGGACATTGGCGATTGTGATTGGTGTATCGCGTGTTTGTGTCGGTGTGCATTGGCCGTCTGATGTTATATTGGGCGCGTTTATCGGTATGATTTCGGCGGATGTTGTTTGGGCAATTGTTGCACGTGATAAATAATATTTTGTTTCGGGATGCTTTTTGTGTTTTTTTGTGATATAATGTCCGCGGTATGAGTGGTCAATCAAGATTTTTGCCGGAAAGTGTTTCGGGGGCTTTGCGTGGGCTGTGCGCAAAGTTGTGTGGTGTTGCAATTTTGATTTTGGCGGCGTGGTTGGTTGTCGCGTTGATTTTTCATAACCCATATTTGACGGGTGTTGCGGCGTCTGGAAATTTTGGAACGCAAAGTTTGATTGGAAATTTTGTTGGTTTGTTTAGGTATGTGATTGGTTATGTGCCGACGTTATTTTTGTTTCTGTGTATTGCACGGGCGGGACTTATTTTATTGTCTGGGGCGACGCGCGACGGAACACCAGAGTATAATATATTGCGTGGATTTGTTGCAATATGCCTTGGGGCGGCGGGGTTTGGTTTGATTGCGCCACGGACAACATATGGTGGTATGATGGGTGCGGTTGCGGCGGCGGATGTTTCGAATTTGATGGGCGGTGTCGGCGCGATAGCTATCGGTGTTTTGTGTTTATGTGGGTTCTTTATGATTGCGGGAATTTTGTTGCATATAAGTTTTGCCGATGTTATTCGAATTGTGCGTAATGTTATTGGTGTGGTGCGGTGGATGCTGACCGCGTTTCATTTGATGAAACCAGTTGAACCAGAAACCGAAGAAGAATCAGAAGAAGATGTTGAAGAAGAGACAGAGGAAGAAGAGGAAGAAGAAAAACCGAAACCACGTCGCAAGCCCGCACGCCGGCGCGCCGTATCAAAAAGTGCGGAAGTAATAGAATATGAATTGCCCGACCCAGAATTTTTGGAAAAATCTAACTTTGGCAAAAGTGTTGTGACACCGGAATTAAAACAAAATGCGCGCGCGATGGAAATTCATTTCGCCGAATATGGTGTGAACGGGCATGTCGTTGGAATTCGCCCGGGACCAATTGTGACACTTTATGAATTCAAGCCTGACAGTGGTGTGCGTATGGTTGATATTAGTAAAACCGTCAAAGATATGACGCGTGCGATGGCAACCGAAAACATCCGTATCGCGCATATTCCGCGCACGGAACTTATCGGTGTTGAAATGGTGAATTTGAATCGCCAAACGGTAAGGTTTCAGGGACTTGTTGCGGACGATGCGTTTGTGAATTCTAAATATAAAATACCGCTTGCGTTGGGGGTTGATATCGGTGGTAATCCGATGTATTTCGATTTGGCCAAGATGCCGCACGTGTTGATTGCGGGACGCACCGGGTCGGGTAAGTCCGTGTTTGTGCAATCGATAATTATGTCGGTGCTGTATCATTTTACGCCGGACAAGTGTAAACTTATGATTATTGACCCCAAGGGTGTTGACTTTGGGTTCTGGGACGATATCCCGCACCTTATTACGCCGATTATAAAACTTGACCCGAATGCCGCGGTGAATGCGCTTAAATGGTCGGTCCAAGAAATGGAATTGCGGTATAAACGTTTGCTGGATTTTGGTGTGCAAAATATAGAGGCATATAACGAAGCGGTTGCCGCGAAACGCGCCGCGGGCGAAGTTGTGACCAAACAGGTTGCCGTCGGTACGAACGAAGAAACCGGCGAATTAGAATATGAAACGCAAACAGTAGATTTGTCAGATATGGCATATTTGGTAATTGTTATTGATGAAGTTGCCGATTTGATGGGTGTTGCCCGTAAAGAGGTCGAGGCCTGTGTCCAACGTTTGGCGCAAAAGGCGCGCGCCGCCGGAATTCATCTTGTTATGGCGACCCAGCGACCCGATGCGACAACCATCACCGGTGTTATCAAGGCGAATTTCCCAACGCGTATTTCTTTCCAGGCGCGCAGTAATATCGACAGTATGACGACATTGGGCGAAAAGGGTGCGGAAAATTTACTCGCGTGTGGTGATATGTTGTTTAGCGAGGCCGGACGTGTCCCCGTGCGCATACACGGTGCGTTTATTGAACCCGCCGAAATGACGCGTGTGGCGGATTTCTTGCGCGCGCAGGGTGAACCAGAATATGTGTCCGGTGTTGTTGATGGCGAAGGTGGCGGTGCGCCCGCCGGCGGTGCGGTGCCGGGTATGCCCGCCAGTACGGGGGACAAAGATGCCGACCTGTATGCCCAGGCCAAAGAGTATGTTATCAAAGATAAAAAGCCAACAATATCTTATATCCAACGGCGTTTAAGTGTTGGCTATAACAAGGCCGCCGGGTTTATGGAACGCATGGAACAGGAAGGTATCGTCAGTGCGCCCGACCCGAACGGCAAACGGCATATATTGTGATTTTTATGCTTTGTAAATGGGATTTTTTGTGATATAATTCGGTTATAAAACTAAGGAGAAAAATAAATGAAAGGATATTTGTCTGTATTTGCTTTGGCGGCATTTGTTGGGTTTGCACCTGCGTTTGCGGCGACGAATTTTGGTATGGGCGGCGCATCGGCGGCGAACCTTAATACCACGACGCCCGCGGTGCGTGACAACCCAAATGTGAATTATCAAAAGTATGAAACGCGTACGACCACGCGGACATATGCGGTGCCGGTGCGCCAGTCGAATGTTGGATATACGACAACCACCAATAACTACTATACTCCGGTCAATCGTGGCCAGGTGTATTACAACAATAACGCCGGTTCGTCCGCGGTGTCGACATATAATCGTTCGTCCATGGTACGCAGCCAGGTTAAACGCAAATATTACCTTGCGCATCCGTTCTTTCAACCGACCGAAGGTAAGTTCGGGGCTATAACGGATATTTCATATAATATGAATTCTTATGATTTAGATTTTCTGTTGTTGCCAGAATTGATAGAGGAAAATCCTAATTTTGATACCAAGGCAAAATGGAGTGCGCGTGGATTCGCCCTTAAAGAAGATTTAAGTTATGGTATCACAGACCGGTTTGCGGTTTTGCTGATGGGGCGGTTTGATTCCACAAAATATAAATTTGATTGGTCCAGTGCACCGGATGATGAAATGAAAGACAACGGTCTTAATATCTATGGGGCGGGTGTGCAGTGGCGCTTTGCGGATAATGATAAATGGATTGCGACCGCGTCTGCGTATTATGAACGTCAACAAGATGTTGCAAATGAATTTGTTTTGGATTTAAAGGGTGGGTATAAAATTTCCAAATCAACAATATATGGTTTATTGCGTGGTTGGTTGGTAAGTTTTGATGATAAATATTATGGCAACGGTATCACAGGTTCAGACGAAGAGGGTAGAGAAGCATCAATTTTCGTCGCGTATAATGGTGACACGCAGACAACATTGTTCGTCGAAGGTGGCGTTGGCGTGTTCAGTGTGTTAGATGAAGATTGGACATTGAACCTGGAAGCGATATATGGTCACTATGATTGGCATGGTCAGGCATCAATCAGGGCCGAACTTGGGTGGCAACCGAATGATTGGTTTGCGTTGACGTTGTATGGAAAAACATCGTTCTTTGATACCGCCGATGGGCAAAAGTTGGATGCATACATGACATATTATGATGATGCAAATCAGATGCAATGGGGCAACCTTGGCCAGGCCCGGGTTGATAAGTATAAAGAAATGTCAGTTGGGGGTCGGATTATATTCTACTTCTAATTCGTGCGTTTGAACCGGCGGCGCAAATGTCGCCGGTTGCTTTATAAAAAATATGGGAACAGATTAGATGCGAAAATTTTTAATCGGATTTTTGGGAATAATGGCGTGCGCCGGTGTGCGCGCCGAAGGTTTGGTTGATGATACATCCGATCCGTTGTTTTTGACCGCGCGTGGTCGGTTATTGTCGCGCACCATTTTTGATTACTTTGAAAACGGTTTGCGTGTGGGCCAGTATTTGAACTATGGCGTTGTCGATGGTTTGGTTGTTGGTGGAAATTTTTATTACCAACGTGATTTTGATGGGGACGAAAGTGGTTTTTCAAGCGCGGATTTGAACGCGCTTTATCGTATTGCGAATTCGGCGGATAATCATCTGATTTATGATATGTTGGGTGGTGTAAAGTTTGGTGGTTCGCATCGGTTGCGTTCGCCCGATTTTGCGGATTCGGTTTATTACCTTGGGTTCCGGTTCGGTCAGCAATATGAACATGTGACACTTGCCGCGACCGTAAAGTCCAGTTGGATTTTTAATAACGAACATGGAATCGCGTTTATTGATTTTTCGCCGGATTTATATTTGCGTGTGACGGCGGATTGGCGGGTTGGTGTCGGTGCAACTTTGCGCAAGGCAACCGATAAATGTTATGACGAAGAAACCGTTGGCGGACGCATTGTTCGGCAATATGGCCGGACGCAATATGTTGGGCATTTCGATTATTCGTTTGAATCGGAAAAGTTTACGACCGGACTAAAAATAAATATCTTGTTCTAACTTTCGGAATCTTTATTTGCACGGGCGCGCAACGCGTTCCAGTATTCAAGACGCTTTTTAATTTCGCGTTCGAATCCGCGTTCGATTGGGTGATAGAAACTTTGGCGTTGCATACTTTCGGGAAAACAATTTTGACCACTGCATCCAGATTCCGTGTCCGGGTCATAAATATAACCTTTGCCGTATCCCATTTCACGCATCATTTTTGTTGGTGCATTTAAAATGTTTTTTGGTGGCATAAGGTTTGATGTCTGTTTCGCCACCGCATAAGATGCCATTTTCGCGCGGTCAACCGAAACACTTTTGGGTGCCGTCCCAAGATAGATTACAAGTTCGGTTAGGGCAAGGTCGCCTTCGGGACTGCCCATGCGTTCGTAAACCTGCCATGCGGACAGGGCAATTTGCATCGCGTTCGGGTCGGCAAGGCCAACATCTTCCATTGCGAATCTTGTCAGGCGGCGGAAAATGTACATTGGGTCTTGGCCCGCGGTCATCATGCGCGCAACCCAATAAAGCGCCGCGTCTGTATCACTTGCGCGCAATGATTTATGCACGGCGGAAATCATATTGTAATGTTCATCGCCGGTTTTGTCCGAAAGTGGTGCGCGCTTTTGAATGACGTTATCAAGTTCGTCGGGGCCAAGGTTTTTTTTGAATTTTGCGTTTACCAGGTATTCAACCGTGTTTAGCAAGAATCGCGCATCGCCATCGGAAATTTCCGCAAGGTGTTTTTTTGCATCCGCGCTTAGCGGTAATTTTTTGCCGATAAATTTTTCCGCGCGTTCGATAAGTGTCGCCAAATCCGCCGTATTCAGTGGTTCCAAAACACCGATGTGGCAACGCGATAACAACGCGTTATTCAAATTGAAACTTGGGTTTTCGGTTGTTGCGCCAATAAATACAACTGTGCCATCTTCCAAATATGGCAGTAATGTATCCTGTTGCGTTTTGTTGAATCGATGGATTTCGTCGATGAACAAAAGTGTCCCGCGCCCAATGGCTGAATTGGTGCGTGCAACCTCCATCGTTTTCTTTATGTCCGCCGTGCCGGAAAAAACCGCGGACATGGGAACAAAATCCATATCAACCGAATTTGCCAATGCGCGCGCAATTGTTGTTTTTCCGCATCCCGGCGGCCCCCACAGCAACAGGTTCGAAAGTTTATGCGCCGCAACCATGCGGCGGACAATGCCGTTTTCGCCAAGCAGTGCCGTTTGACCCACGACATCGTCAATCGTGTTCGGACGCATTAAATCGGCAAGTGGACGTGAATTATTCTGCATTTTATTCTTCTTTATTTTATGGTATAATCATAGAAAATAAACATTTGATTGGCAATATATAAAATATAGGGGAAATATTATGCGCGTTTTTGTAAATGTTGATGATAAACGGTGGAAAAAATATGATATCGATTTTGAAAAAATCGCCAATGCCGCGGTGAGTGCTGTATACAAGAATTCAGAAGTGTCGATTACATTGGTAAATGATGCGGAAATAAAGAAGATAAATAAAAAATATCGCGGAATAAACAAACCGACAAATGTGCTTTCTTTTGAATTGGACGATGATGTGTTGTTGGGGGATATTTTTATATCATTGGATACCGTTCGACGTGAAGCAAAATCAGAAAATATATCGGTGGCGGAACATACGGCGCATATGATTGTGCATGGTGTTTTGCATCTTTTGGGATATGATCATTTGAACGACAAAGATGCGGAAAAAATGGAAAAAAAGGAAACAGCTATACTAAAAAAATTGGGGTATAAAAATCCCTATACGGCGGAATCCGGCGTATGCAACGATGAATCGTGTTGCCCTGGTGGAAAATTTGTTGTTGGGTTAAAAAAGTTCTTTCGTGGTGCGTTTGGTCGAACAATAGTTTATTCATTGTGTGCGGTGGTGGCAAGTTTTGGCTTCGCACCGTTTAATTTTTGGTGGGCGACGGTGATTGGTATTGGGGGCGCGTATTTATTATCATTGAAAAATTTGGTCGGTGTTTCGGCGTGGCGAAAATTTTGGCGAATTTTCCCGTTTGGTGCGGTGTATGCAATCGCTATGTTTTGGTGGGTGTTGAACAGTATTTATGTTGTGCCAGAATTGGCAAGTCAATTTGCAATTTGGACGATTCCCGGAATTGTTGGAATTGGTATTGTTGGTGGAATTATTTTTACGCCGCCATTTTTGGCAATTTCTTCTATACGGCTAAATCCGGCGTGTAGACCGTTTTTGTTCGCGTCGGTTTGGACACTGGTTTTATGGTTGCGTGAATGGTTGTTCACCGGGTTTCCATGGAATCCGATTGCGAATATATCGTTGCAAAATTTACATGTTGCAAATTCAATGTCGCTTTATGGTGCGTTGGGACTTACCTTTGTGATTATTGGTGTTATTGCGGCGGTTTGTGAAATTATAAAAAACAGGCGCGATGGATTAAATTGGTTCGTGTTGCTATGTTTTTTGATGTTTGGTGTGGTTGGAATTTTGTATGGCCGGCGGAATATAACCCTTGTTCAAAATAGTTGTGATGTATTGCCGCGGCCGGTTATAAGGATTGTGCAACCGGCGCAGAGCGCGATTCAAAAAGCAACATATTCGCGTGCGGCGGCGTTGCAAAATGCGAATCATAATATAAATGTAATGACCGAAATTGCGTCGTCCGAAGGCGAATATGATTTGGTTGTTTTCCCGGAAACGGCGTATCCTTTTGTTATGATGCCGGGGGATATTGTTTCAATGGCGCGGGTTTTAGATAAACCGATGATAATCGGCGCAAATTATTTTGATGATGGAAAATTATATAATTCAATGTTGATGGTGAATCCGGATGCCACGGTTTTCGGCGTATACAGCAAATCGCACCTTGTACCGTTTGGGGAATATCGGCCGTTTGGTGATTTGATTCCGACGCCGGGACAATTGACGGCGGGCGATGGTCCGGAATTGATAAAAATGAATCTTGGGGGCAAGAATTTTGTTTTTGCGCCCGCGATTTGTTATGAAGTTATTTTTTCTGATTCACTTATTCCGCGCGGAAAAATACCAAATGCAATTGTAAATATCACAAATGATAATTGGTTCGGAAAAACGCCGGGAACATATCAACACCTTGGCATGGTGCGGCGGTATGCAATTGAATCAGGTGTGCCGATTGTGCGCGCAAATTATTCGGGTATAAGCGCATTTGTTGCCGCCGATGGTAATGTTGAAGCGATGATTCCAATTGGTATTGCGGGGCATATTGATGGTACGGTTTGTGGCGCGCATAGAACGGCGTACAGGAGGTTTGGTCGTGATATGTGGATGATAATTATATTGGTCGTGTCGTGTTTAGGAACAATATGGATTGCGGGCGTGACACGGAAAAAGTAAAAAATTATTTACGATAGTATTTCAAAATATAAATGCGCACCGCGGACGACAGGTTCGTTCCAATGGTGCGCTTTTCATCGATTTCATCAATGATTTTTGCAACTGGTTTGTTGATTTCGTGTGCAATTTCGTGCAAGGCATCGATAAATTCATGTTCCAATGAAAGACTTGTTTGATGACCCGATAAAGACACAGATATTTTTTTCATCCTATATTTTCCCCCCGGCAAGGCATTCATAAATTGCGCGATAAATGTCATCATATTTGCGCAAGGTTTGAAGTCCAATGTTATCCATCATTACGCATATTCCCGATGTGTCAAATGCAAACCAAAATAAATCATTTCGGCCAAATACGGTTTTGCCACGCATGGATGGGATGTTGGTCAATTCTTGATTGATTTGTAATATGTTTGGTATTGGGTGTGTGTGCCCAGTCTTGTATTCGTTTGGTCCAAAGATGTATCCGTTCCCGAGTTTAATTCCACCACAAATTTGATAAAATTTTATAAATTCATTCGGTAACATCGCGGCACGGATTTTTTGCAGATTCATATTCAGAATTGTGATTTGTCCGGTCGGCGTGGCCGGTGCAAAAAATGCGCCATGTTGTTTCAAAGATTCAAGCAGTTTGTTCATGATTGATTGCGTCCCGTGTTCATTGTTGCGGCAAATTGACTAAGCCGGTCGGCCGTGGCGTTTCCGCCGTTACCACTTATTGTTGAATGTATCGGCAGGTAAATTTTCCTTTCAGGATTTGGCAACCATATCGTTTCATTTCCATATTGTTCGATGATAAATCGGTCAAGGTTTTGTGAATGTGGAAATGTGGCGCACATAAACATATTTTCAATGTCTAATTTGCCGCCCCAAACAAGTGGCGTGCGAAAACGAAATGATAGATTGTCCGGAATTGCACGGCCCATCAATAAATCCATAAATTCATCACGGCTAAGGTTCATTAGTGCCAGTTCTTGGACACAGTCCGACAACGAACGCATAAATTCATGACAAAGTTTTTTGTATTGCGCAAACCAATCGGATGGCACCGCGGAAATTTTTGGCTGTATCGGGGTGACCGGCATATCCGGCATTTTCATGTCAGATAATCTTTTTTCCGCGATTGATTGGTTCCATTGCATTATGATTTTCCAATGTATCCGGTTACGGTGCCGATGTATGTAGAAAACGCTTCGAATAATTCGGCATCATAATCGTCAGGTTTTATGTTTTTGTGTTCACTTACATATTTCACAAAATCCGCCGTATTGTCAAATGTTATAATCAAATCGTCACTCCGTTGCACGGGTTCGGTCGGTTCAATTATAAATCCGTGCAGTTTAATATCGTTTGCCGTTTCGCCCAGTGTATCATCGAATATCGTGACCAGTGTTTGAATTGCATCGACCATTGTGTTTGGTGATGCCTTGGTCGCGATAATCCACATAGATTGGTCGTATGCGATGGCCACAATCGGATTTTGCAACTTTCCGATTCGGTCACATTTTTTGATTATGTATTCACCGCTTTCAAGTGCGGTTCGAATTTCGGGTGAATTCGTGTTTTGGACCGGTTGTGGTGTTGCCATAGGCTTGGGTTGTAATGGTGGGGTTGGAATTGTTGCAGTTGGTCTTTGGGTTGGCGGGCGCAATCCCATCGGTGACATTGGTCGCGTTGTCAAAGATATTGCGGGCGCGGGGCGGGGCGTAAAGGTTTGTTCTGTTTTATATTCCACCTTTGGTTTTTCCGGGGCGGGGGTTGGTTGAATCACGGGTTGTTGTGGCACAATTACAATGTTTGATTTTTGTGGCATTGTTGATGTTGTATCTTTTATGCGTTTTGTGCGTGGGCGGACAATCAAGTACAATCCGATTAGTGCAATAAAAAGTGCCGCAATTAGTGAAATATAAAAGTCTGGTTTAATTTCGGAACGGTTCGCCTGAAGCGTGCCAAGGTATTCCCAGTGTGCCGCCGACAGCATATCGAACCCATAATTTGTATTCATCCAAAGCGTTGTTATAAGCGTAATCGACAACAACCATAAAATGCCCAATAAAAATTTTTCAAAAAATCTTTTCATAGCGTTTAAATTATATCACAATTGTGATAAAGTAAAAAGCGTTATGATGAATTTGAATTATCTTTTTGATGACGTCCATGAAATGCAGGCATGTTGGGTTGAAGATTGTGCAACCGATGCGGCGGATTTGGCGGCGGCGGCGGACACCGTGTTGGAAAGTGGTGTGTCATTGATATCGGTACCTTGTGGGGCGACCGGTGAAATTTGGCCGTGGGTTGAAAAAAATAATATCAAAATTGTGAATCGTTTCAATTTTGCCATTGATAAAGATGTTATTGATGCGGTGTCGGAATTGTCGCGGTCTGTGACCGGGGCGTTCAAGTCCGGTGCGGTCGGTGCCCAGGTTTTTGTTCATGTGGTGGATTTGTTGCAATTTTGCGATGCGATGAAACCGGTGCGGAATGATTTGTTTTTTGATAAAAATTTTTCCGTTGCAATTGATATTGATGAAATGCGTGGTCAAAATTGGCCGGCGGTGTTTGATGCGCTGCGCGAAATTGCGCCCGATGCGATTTTGATAACGGCAAAAGGCGATTCGTTTGATGCAAATTCTGATTTTGTTGGGATTGTTTTTGATATGCTAAATAATTGGAATTTGAAATCAGATTTGCATTTGTGGTTTGGAAAAAATATGTTTCGCGTAAGTCAGGTTTTGCGTCTTTGCGAAAAAATTCAACCGGATTTAGTTTCGAATATGCGTGTGTTTACCGGCGTGAAAGGATGATATATTTTGGTTCGGCGGTGCCGGCCATATTCTTTTTTTGATAACGGGTTTGGACAATGTCGTGTGGCAAATTCGTTTCGTAAAGGTTCGTGTTTTTTACCTGATTCAAAATCCAATCATAGTATTCCCAATGGTCGGTGCCGATTATAATTTTACCGTTCATCGCTAAATTTTTTGATAATAAATTTAGGAAATCCGCGTTTAGCAGTCGGCGTTTTTCGTGTCGCGCCTTGGGCCAGGGATCGGGGTGCAAAATCCATATTTCATTGAAAGCGTAATTGCCGTCGTTCAAAACGATTCGCACATCGTCCGGAAAAATTCGTATGTTTTTATATTCGTCCAACACCGCGCCATTTTCATCGCAAATGCCAGAGAGCAGGGCGGCAACGCCGTTCATAAACGGTTCCGCGCCAAGTATGATACGGTTCGGGTTTGCGATGGCCAATTCCCGCACGTGTTCGCCCGAACCGAAACCGATTTCAAGTATATCGATTTTTTCGCCCGCGCGCGGGCAAAGCGCCGGCAGGGTGTCACGAACCAGTGATTCTTTGCGGGCGGATAATTTTTTGCCGTGGCGGCGACCAAATGTTCTTATTTCTTGTTTTTCCATATATTTAGTATAAAATGCAAATGTTAAAAACACAAGGATTTGATTATGAGAACGGGTTTATCGGAAGATTTAATTGCACGCGTTTTGGGTGGCGCGCCGAAATATACACTTGCGGAGTTAGAGGAAAAATTTCCACCGCGCAATTTGCCAGATGGCGCAATGGTGACGCGTTTCGCGCCCAGTCCCACGGGGTATATGCACCTTGGTGGGCTTTATCAGGCGTTGATAGATTCGCATCTTGCGGCGCAATCTGGCGGGGTTTTTATGTTGCGTATAGAAGATACCGATACCAAGCGAGAGGTTGCAGATGCGGTAAAACTTATTGTTGATTCGCTTTATAAATTTGGAATTGGGTACAATAGTGACGAAAAGTATGGACCATATTACCAATCGCAACGACGTGATATTTATCATTCGGTTGTGGCGGAATTGTTGCGTGATGGTCGGGCATATCCGTGCTTTTTGACGGCGGATGATTTGGAACAAATCCGTAGTCAACAATCGGCGGCGGGCTTTTCCACCGGCGTATACGGCGAATTTGCGCGTGACCGGGATATAACCGCCGAAGACATTGTTCGGCATTTGGATAATGGCGAAGTACCTACGATTCGGCTGTATTCAACCGGTGACCCGGCGAAAAGAATTTTCTGTAAAGATGCGGTGCGCGGTTCAATTGGGTTCCCGGAAAATAATGAAGATATTGTGCTAATTAAATCAAATGATGGTTTGCCGACATATCATTTTGCGCATTTGTGTGATGACCATTTTATGCGGACAACGCATGTTATTCGTGGTGAAGAATGGTTGCCGTCGTTGCCGTTGCATACACAATTGTTTCGTATGATGGGGTGGCAACCGCCGATGTATATTCATACATCAACAATCGACAAAATTGATGAAGAAACGGGCAAGCAACGTAAACTTTCAAAACGTAAAGACCCCGAAAGTAATGTCGCATTCTTTTTGCGTGATGGTTGGCCGACGGATGCGGTGTTGGATTATTTGGGTAATATCGCGGCGTCTGGTTATGAAGATGCAAAGTTAAAAGGTATGGTTAAAAGTTTTGCAGAATACGAAATGAAACTGAAAAAAATTCCGATGTCGGGTGCACTGTTCGATATGAAGAAATTGGAATGGTGGGCCAAAGAACATATCGGTGCGATGACGGTTTCCGATTTGGTAAAATCTGTGGTGACATGGGCAAATGAATACGGTGATGAAAAACAAAAAATGCAGGTTGCCAACCAAGATTATTTGACGGCGGTGTTGGCCATTGAACGCGATAATCCACGGCGTATACGTAAAGATTTTATTACTTGGAAACAAACACTTGAAATCGAAGAATTTTTCTTTGACGAATTGTTTGTGCCGAATACGGAATATAAATATAATGCGGACGTGTTGCACGCGTTTTTAGAAAACTTTGATATTGCCGATGACAAAGACACGTGGTGGAATAAAATTGTCGAAATTGCCCAGAAATTCGGCGTAAAGAACGGTGATGTTGCGATGGATTTGCGTGTCGCACTTTCGGGGCGGACAAACACGCCGGACCTTTATTCCATTATGCGGGTAATGGGCGGTGACCGCGTTGTAAAAAGGATAAAGGCATTATTATGACGGTGGTTAAAAATCGTAAAAATGTTCGAACGAAATTAAAAAGTGTACGGCGTGACAAACATGCGTCGCGGTTGTTGCGGTGTCTGCGTGCGACGGGGCTTTTTCGATGGGAGCGCCGGTCAACGCATGGCGAAGAAGTGTTGAATATCCTAACGCATGGGATTGGTATTGGGCTTGCGATTGCGGGTTTAACATTGCTTGTGGTATTCGCGGCAATTTACGGAAACGCTTGGTCGGTTGTATCGTGTGCGATTTTCGGGTTCACGATGTTCACGCTTTATTTTGGGTCAACAATGTGTCATGCGCTTATTGGGCGGCGTGGCGAATGTTTTTTCGAAGTGTGGGACAGTGTTGCCATTTATGCGTTGATTGCCGGCACATACACGCCGTTTTTGTTGGTGAATTTGCGCGGCGGTTTGGGTTGGACAGTGTTCGGAATTTTATGGGCGATTGTAATTTTTGGCGCAACGGTCAAAATTCGTAATCCCCGGCAACAGCCCAAATGGGTTGTCGCGCTTTATTTGTTGATGGGGTGGACATTGATATTTATTTTGCCGATTATGTTGGCACGTGTGCCGGCGCGGGGATTGTGGTTTATCCTTGCCGGCGGGCTTTCATATTCGATTGGGGTGATATTTTACCTTTGGCGGAAATTAAAGTTTTCACATGCGATTTGGCATTTGTTTGTAATTGCCGGAACGGTGTGTTTTTTCTTTGCGGTTCTTTACGGTGCGATATTGGATGTTTAATCCCCTTTCCCCCGGAAAGGGGTGTCGCCGAACGGCGACGGGGTATGGGCATGTTGGCGCGTTGCGCCACCACTACCCCACCGCGTTCCGCGGTCCCCCCCTTCGCCCGCGAAGGGGAATTGGTTGACTTTTCGATTCGGTTGTAATATAATGCGTTCGTTATGAAGCAATTTTTGTTCTTTTTCACAACCACGACCACAACGACCCCCGCGGGGGTACGGTAATTTCTATTTGCGTTTTTTATGGCGCGTTTATATAATCAGAAACAATTAAAAAAAACAAAACATAAACAGAATAGGGGTTTATTATGTCATATCCAATTGAAACTATACGGCACTCACTGGCGCATGTGATGGCGGCGGCGGTGCAAAAACTGCACCCGGATGTAAAGTTCGCGGGTGGGCCGGCGATTGAAAACGGATTCTATTACGATTTCGATACCGAATACCGCTTTTCCGAAGAAGATTTTGAAAAAATTGAACGGGAAATGCGCGAATTGATTAAATCTAATGGTCGTTTTGAACAGAAAATCGTTGATTTGGACGAAGCGAAAAAAATCTTTGCGAATCAGCCATATAAAATGGAATGGTTGAATGAATATGATGCGGCGGGCGAAAAACTGTCGATTTATACTTTCCGCGATTTTACCGACCTGTGTCGCGGGCCGCATGTGGAAAGTTCCAAAGATTTGCCACGCGACGGTTTTAAGATTCGCAGTGTCGCCGGTGCGTATTGGAAAGGGGATGCGAAAAATAAAATGTTGCAACGTATCTATGTTGACGCGTTTGCAAGTAAAGAAGAATTGGACAACTTCCTTAAAATGCAAGAAGAAGCCGCAAAACGCGACCATAGGAAAATCGGAAAAGAAATGGACCTTTTCCATTTTGAACCGGAATATGCGCCGGGTGCGGTGTTTTGGCATGACAAAGGGTTTAAGATGTATCGTAAACTTATCGAATACATTCGTGCGCGCCAGGAAAAGGCGGGGTATATGGAAATTTCGACACCGTCGGTTATGGACCGGTCTTTGTGGGAACGGTCGGGCCATTGGGCAAAATATGGTGCGCATAATTATTCGGGAACAACCCAAGATGGTAAAACTTTCTGTGTAAAACCGATGTCTTGCCCGGGCGGAATGTTGGTGTTCGGTCAAGGGATAAAATCTTATAAAGATTTGCCGATGTATTTGGCAGAATTTGGCAAGGTCAATCGGTATGAGGCCGCAGGCGGGCTTTCCGGAATTTTGCGTGTTCGCGAATTTACCCAGGACGATGCGCATATTTTCTGTACCGAAGAACAACTTGAAGCAGAGGTTGTGAAAATCTTGCGCTTTATCAAGGATATTTATGGCAAGTTTGGGTTTGATAAAATTACAATGAAGTTGGCAACACGTCCATTGTCAGAGTTTCGTATCGGGTCTGATGAAGTATGGGACCGCGCCGAAGGTGCATTAAAACATGCGTTGGATGCAAATGGTATCGAATATGAAATTGCAGAAAACGATGCCGCGTTCTATGGACCAAAAATCGATAATTATTTGCGTGATTCAATGGGGCGCGTTTGGCAGTGCGGAACTGTGCAATTGGATATGAATTTGCCAGAACGATTCGATTTGTCATATATCGGTGAAGATGGAGAACGTCATCGTCCGGTTATGTTGCATCGCGCGATGCTTGGGTCGATTGAAAGATTTATGGGAATTTTGATTGAATCAACGGGGGGTAATTTGCCGTTATGGTTGTCGCCGGAACCGGTGGTTGTTGTGCCGATTTCTGAAAAATATCGCGAATATGCCGAAAGCGTTGTTGCAGATTTGCGTGCGGCGGGTGTGTATGCGCGGGGCGATTATCGCGATGAAAAGGTCAATTACAAGGTTCGCGAATTGTCTGTGGCGAAGACCCCGATTGTTGCCGTCGTTGGTGAAAAAGAGGCGAACGATAAAACCGTGACACTGCGTCGCTTGGGTGTTGAAAAGCAAGATGTTGTTCCGCTTGCGGATTTTGTGGCCCAGATGCAAGATGCGGTTAAATTGCCGTTATAGTGTATTGAACGTCATCCCGGCGAAAGCCGGGATCTTGGCGTTATGGTTGAAACTTAAAAGATTCCGCGTTTCCGCGGAATGACGAAAAAGGAAAGGATATGAAAAAAATAATTCTTGCGATGGTGTTATTGTTGCCGGTTGTGTTAGGCGCGTGCACGCGGTCTTGCGAAACCGAACCGATTGTCGAACAAAATCATAAACTGATTGTGCCACCAAACTTTGGTGCCCGTCCCACAAAATAATTTGTTGATGTGTAATTAAGATTTGGTGGTGTTGAATGTTTTGTAATGGCGACACCTCCCGGCGTTCCACGCCGTACTCCTCTGGCCAGAGGAGAATTTTGCTCTCGTTCTTTTGCAAACCAAATTCCCCTCTGGCTAGAGGGGTGCCCGCAGGGCGGGGTGTCGTGAAAAAAATAATTTTTGTGATATCGTTTTTTTATGATATAATATCCCATATCAAAGGGAGAAAAATATCATGAGTGATACAGAAGAATTAGAACTTTTAGATTTAAATGACGCCGATGATACGGTTGACGAAGGTTTGCCGGATGCGGTGCCTTTTGTCACGCCGCGGCCACATCGGCCTTGGTTGCTGTTGGCGATTGGTGTTGCGATAATCGTTTTGGCGGTCGTTATTATCGTTCGCGTGGTTAGCAATAATTCTTCGTCTTCGATAGAGGTTGACCTTGGTGCGCCCGTTATGGTCGAAGAACGTGAACCGGAAATGATTATGCCCGCACCGCGTCCAATGCCCGTGCCACAACCGACCCAGGTTCAACCGATGCCTGTGCAACAAATGCCGGTGGGTGATATGCGGCCCGCGCCTGTGCCACAGCCCGTCCAGGTTGCACCGCAACCGGTTCAGGTTGTTCAGCCTGCGCCACAACCGGTGGAGGTTGCGCCACAACCGAATCAAAATGTTCGTGTTATCCAAGATAGACAGGAAGTGACGTTTAATCCGGAACGTGCAACGGCAAGTCCAAAACCAATTCCGGCACCGGCACAGAAGGAAGTGAAAACACCGGCAAAACCGAAACCGGCGCCAAAGCCCGCCGCGCAAAAGGTTGCAAATGGTGGTTGGTATGTGCAATTTGGTTCGTATGGCACACGCGCCGCCGCCGAAGCCGCCGAGAAAAAAATTCGCAGCGGTCACCAGAATTTGTTCGCGGGCAAACAGTTCGTGATATTGGCGGCGGTATTGCCGAACGGAACAACGACATATCGTTTGCGTATTGCGTTCGCGTCTTCGGGTGATGCAAACGGATTTTGTCGCAATGCAAAGTCCGATGGGCTTGATTGCTATGTCGCAAAATAGTGGTTAGTGAAGGAGTTTGATATGTTTGGAAGATTGGGTTGGATGGAAATACTGGTTATTGTTTTGCTGTTGGTCATATTGTTTGGCCATGCAAAGATTCCGGGAATGATGCGGAACCTTGCCAATGGGTTAAAGGTTTTCAAAAAAGAAATGAAAACTGATGATAAAAAGGCGATTGCGGCGGATTCTAAATCCGCACCGAAAAAGAAACCGGTGCGACGCAAGGTACAAAAAAAGAAATAAAAATAACAGGCGATTTGGGTCGCCTGTTTTTATGTTTTCTTACTTTCTTTTTTCGTGTTCTTCTTGTTCTTCGATTGTCATGGTGGCAAGTGGTCGCGCCAGCATTCGTGAAAGGCCGATTTCATCGCCGGATATAACACTGTATCCAAATGTGCCGTTTTCGATTCGGTCAAGTGCATTATTTATTTTAGCAAGTAAATTATTGTCGCGTTCCGCCATGCGCAGTGTCATGGATGTTTCCTGTTCCGCGGTCGCGTTATCAAATTCGTCGCCAGTAATCGAAGAATTCGCAACCGTTGTTGCGGTCACAGAATTCAGTGCCGCCGTATTTTGGCGTGTGATTTCTTCCTTTTGCGCCGTCAGCAAATGATAAAAATATGCCAAATGTTCCGGACACATATATGGTTCAGATTTTTTTGGTATGTATTTTGGTGAAAGTTCAATTGTTTTGTAATTTGTATTTGACATATTTTATCCTTTTAATTCCGCAATCCATGCCGTCAATGTTTCTTCGTCCATAAGGCCACTGCGTGCCTCTATTAATTCGCCGTTTTTGAATGCCAGCACACTTGGAATTCCGCGGATGCCGAATTTTGCCGGTGTGCGACGGTTTTCATCGTTGACTTCAAATTTAACAAAGTTCACATCGTGTATCTTTTCAGATGTCGATTCAAAAATGGGGCCAAACATACGGCACGGTCCGCACCATGGCGCCCAAAAGTCAACAAGTGTCAATGCACCGTTTGTTAATTCTGTGAAATTTTCATCCGTGGCATGTTTTACCGACATATTTTTTCTCCTTTGTTGGTTGATATTTTGCACAAGTGTATTATAATTCGAACAAAATGCAAGGGAAAACGTAAAATGAATAAAATCATATACTTAGATGCCGCGGCAACCATGCAAAAACCGGATTGTGTCATTGGTGCCGAAGTGGATTTTTTGCGAAATTCGTATGCAAATGCGGGGCGTGGAATTTGTGCACGGGCGGTCGCGGTTGATGATATGGTTGCGGCCACGCGGCGACGCGTTGCGGAATTTATAAATGCGGATGCGAATCAGGTTATCTTTACATCGGGGGCGACGGACGGCCTAAATCGTGTTGTGAATATATTGACGCGGCAACCGTGGTACACGGAAATGTCAACATTTGCGGTGTCGGACATTGACCATCATTCGGCGCGTTTGCCGTGGCAAGAATTGATGTATGATGGGCATATTCGCAAAATGTTCAAATGCGAATTGGATGAAAATTTTGATATAAATCCGAATTCTGTGCCAAAAACGGACTTTCTGGTCATAACCGCGATGTCAAATGTTTTGGGGCGGGCCCAGGATGTGCGTGCGATTATTGCCAGTGCGCGACGGAAAAATCCGGATGTTGTGACGATTGTTGATGCATCGCAATATGTTGTTCATGAAAAGATAGATGTAAAGGAATGGGACTGTGATTTCTTGGTGTTTTCGGGACACAAAATTGGTGCGGATACGGGAATTGGAATTTTATATATTCGTGACGCAAACAGATATTTCCCAGATAAATTTGGCGGTGGAATGGTGGCCAAGGTCACAGATACAGAATTAGGTTTATATACAAGTCCAGATAAGTGGGAGGCGGGCACATTACCACTTAGCCAGATTGCGGGATTGACGCCGGCAATTGATTATTTGGAAAAACATCGGCCGAATTTGTATTTAATAAAGCATGCGTATGATGAATTGGAAAAAATTCCAAAGGTGAAAATTCTAACCACGCGCGATGCCGCGATTCTAAGTTTTGTTGTGGACGGTATGCATCCGTTGGATGTTGGTGCGTTGATTGGCGCGAATGATATATGTGTGCGTGCGGGAAATATGTGCGCCGCGTGGATTCATGCGCGGATGGGTATTCCGGGGTCGATTCGAATTTCGGTTGGATCACAGAATACGATTGATGATATAAACAAAGCAATTGATGTAATAAATAAAATAGTGAAATAAAAATGGCGTTTACAAAAGATGATATTATTGGCGCACTGAAAACGGTATTTGACCCGGAAATTCCGGTGAACATTTGGGATATGGGTTTGGTGTATGATATTGATATTGCCAAAGATTTGGTCAATATAAAAATGACCTTTACCAGTCCGACATGTCCCATGATGGAAGATATTTTGACCCAGGTAAAAAACGCGGTGTCGGCCGTTGTTGCACCGGTTCCGGTCAATGTTGAATTGGTGTGGGAACCGGCGTGGGATTTGTCGCGTATGTCCGATGCGGCGCGCATAGAATTAGATTTAACAAACAGTGGTTGGTAAAAATGAAATTTGAACAGGTAAAAAAAACTTTGGATTCCATTATTGACCCGGTTGAAAAATTGGAATTCGTTATGGATTTGGGCAAGGAATTGTTGCCTGTGCCCGATGGCGCGCAATGCACAGAGATTTTAGGTTGCACATCGTTTGTTCAAATTTGTCGGGAAAAAAATAATTTCTATGGTGTCGCGGATTCGGCAATTGTGCGCGGGATTTTATATATAATTTTGTCGATTGTTGACGGCAAAACGGCGGATGAAATACGGCAAATTGATTTGGAAAAGATGTTTTTAGAACTTAAAATAAATATCGGTGCGGCGCGATTGAACGGGGTTAATTCTATGATTCGTTTTTTGAAAAATTTGTGATACAATACACGCAAAGGAATTTATTCGGGTGAAAAGATGAACGAAGAAGAAAAAATGTTTCGTATTGGGTCCGCGATGTTGACATTGGTTGTTGCACTTACGGTTGCATTACAGGTGTGTTATCGGACACAAAACAAGGAACGCCGGGAAGTGCGCCAAAAAATTCGAGAAACACAACAAGATATTGCGTTGGCGCAGACGGAATTTGCGATGCTGGTGCGACCGGAAAATTTGCGTAATGCGATGGATATAAGTGGCCTTTCAAAGGTTGAAGCAATAAGTTTTAATAAATCGGTTGAAATTCAAGAATTGCCAGATAGAATAGATAATAAATAATGTTCGAAGTAGGCAGGGATATTTTCAAACATGGAATCACAGGTGCCATTGGTAATGCGGTGGGGCACAAACGTTTGCGTTTTGTTTATGGGCTTTTTTTGGCGGCGTTTGTTGTCTTTGCGGGGCGGACAATTCAACTTGCGGCCAAAGGGTCAAATCGCGTCCGCCAAAGTGTTGGAAAGTCTGAATGGGTTGTAAAGCGTGCCGATATTATCGATAGAAATGGCGAAATATTGGCGAAAAATTTGATGACTTGCGATATCGCCTTGACACCGCGTTTGGTAAAAAAACCGGATAGTGTTGCGGACACGTTGCATAAATTTTTTGAATACGAATATTCAAAACAAGATATCTTTAATAAAATAAATATTGGCAAACGTGTGATTATGAAAAAAAACGCAGATGAAAGAATTTGCCGTGATGCGTTGAAAAGGGAAAACAGGTTTGATGGTATCGAAGTTGCACTAAAACAAGAACGCATACATCCCAAGGGTGGTTTGTTTGCAAACATCGTTGGTTTCGTTGGTGAATCAATCAGCGATAGTGAAATAAAGGGACGCGCCGGTATTGAAAAACAGTTTGAAGATTATTTGGTAAATAATACCGAACCGTTGCAATTGTCACTTGATTCGCGGATTCAGGCCGTGTTTTACGAACAACTGATTCGTGCGGTTGATATGTATCATGCCAAGGGCGCGATGGGGATGTTGATGAATTCGCGGACAGGTGAAATGTTGGCCATGGTGTCGTGGCCAAATGCCGATTTTAAACGTTCGATGTTTCCGCCACTGGATGGGACATATGAATTTGGTTCTGTGTTCAAGGTGTTTAATACCGCCATGGCAATTGAAAATGGAATTACAAAAGAATATCCGGTCACAAAACCGTATCCGATAAAAGATAAATTTAATCGTACGGTTTACAGTATTTCAGATGTAAGGACTTTTAAGCCACCACGCCCGTATTTGAATGTCGATGAAATAATGTTGCATTCTTGTAATGTCGGCAGTGCCCAAATAGCGCATGATTTGCCGTATGGCACGCAACAGGAATTTTTACACAGAATTCATATTGATGAACCGCTTAGTCTTGATTTTGGTAGAACGGCAAAACCGCAAATGCCACGTCAATGGGGGCCGGCGGAACGCGCGACGGTTTCAATCGGCCAGGGTATAAATGTCACGGCGATGCATGTGTTGCTTGGGATAAATTCGATGATAAATGGTGGAATCTATATTTATCCGACAATACTTAAAAAAGAAATTGGGCCGATGGTTGGTGAACGCGTTTTGGCACCAGAAATATCGGAACGTTTGCGTGGCATTATGTATCGTATCGCCGAAGAAACAACGGGGCGGAACGCACGCGTTGTGGGAATGAATATCGGCGGAAAGACCGGAACCGCGGAAAAGCATATTGGTGGTCAAACGGACCGGTCAAAAAATATGACAACCTTTGTTGGTGTGTTTCCAATAGAGGCACCACAATATATAATCATGGTTACAATCGATGAACCACAGCGAACCGAAGCGTCAAGTATGCAACGAACTGCGGCATGGAATGCGGCACCAACCGCAGGGCGGATATTGAATGCGATACTGCCGTTGCTATTTGAATAATTTTAGGTTATAATATCCCTGACAATAAAATAAGAGTGATAAAGTTGAAAACCATAGTTGAAAAATCCATGTTGGGGCGGGCATGGGTGGTGTCGGATTGTAATGATACGTCAAACGATGATGATTTAATGCGCTGTGTGTTGCGTAATCGTGGCGTTGCAGATTCAGATACGGAAAAATTTCTTAACCCGTCAATTCATGAATATATGCCGGACCCGTTTGTGTTGCGCGATTGTGAACGGGCGGTTGATGTTATATCTGATGCAATTTTGAAAAATGAAAAAATTGCCGTGTATGGCGACTATGATGTCGATGGTGTGACATCAACCGCGATATTTATAAAATATCTGCGCGGTGTGGGTGCGGATGTGATTTGGCATTTGCCCACGCGTGAAGGTGAAGGTTATGGATTGAATTCTGACGCGGTGCGTGATTTGTATGAAAAGGGTGCACGATTGCTTATAACCGTGGATTGCGGAATAAGTGGCGGCACAGAAGTTGATGTTGCAAAATCACTTGGGATGCGGGTTGTTGTTACCGACCACCATTCGCCTGATGCGGTGATTCCGGCGGCGGATGCGGTTGTGAACCCAAAGCGCGCGGATGATGATTCGGGGCTTACATACCTTGCGGGGGTTGGGGTTGCGTTTTTGGTTTTGGTCGCGTTGAATAGAAAATTAAAGTCCGTTGGAACCCCAGAATTGTTAGAGAAAATAAATTCTGTGAATTTGATGGAATATATTGATTGTGTTGCACTTGGAACGATATGTGATACGATGGCGTTGGTTGGATTAAATCGCGCATTTGTTGCGACGGGGTTGCGTGTTTTGTCGCTTCGGCAAAATGTTGGGTTAAAGGCGCTGATGCAAATTGCCAAGGTAGATAGGGTTTCTGTATATACCGCCGGGTTTGTTTTGGGTCCGCGGTTGAACGCCGCGGGGCGGCTTGATTCGGCAAGTCCCGCACTTGATTTATTGCTTACGGACAATCCGTTGATTGCGCATGATTTGGCGGTAAAACTTGATGAATTGAATCAGGAAAGAATCGGTATTCAAAATGCGATTATGGATCAGGCGACGGCACTTGCCGATAAATGTTGTGCGCGCGGGAAATGCAGTTTGTTTATATGTGGTGACAATTGGCATGGGGGCGTCATGGGAATTATTGCCGGACGCATAAAAGATAGGTATAATTTGCCGACCTGTGTTGCGACGCGTGTTGATGGGGTTATAAATGGTTCAGGGCGTTCGGTTACGGCGATAAATTTAGGTGCGATTATTCATGACGCGTTGGCGCGTGGCATACTTACCGAAGGTGGTGGACATGCGGCGGCGGCGGGGTTTTCATTACCCGCGGCCCGGGAAGTGGAATTTTGTGAATTCTTGGAACAATCGGTTTTGGCACAATTAAATGGCGAAAAACCTAGTTGCGATGTGTTGGTGGATGCGGAAATGGATGCCGCGGGCGCAACAATGCAATTGGTTAGAAAATTACAAAAACTTGAACCATTTGGCCAGGGTAACCCGGAACCAATTTTGGCACTGCGTGGGGCGGTTTTGAATTTCGCAACAGTGATGGGGCGTGGTGCAGCGCATTTACGTGGCGCGTTTCGGACATCGACGGGTGGATGTCTTGATTTTGTTGGATTTAATCTGGTTGGAACGCCGGTTGGTGATTTTTTACTGGACGATGCGAACATAAATACTAAAATAATGGTGTTGGGGCGTCTTTGTGAGAATTCTTACAATGGTCGCGTAACTGCACAATTTGTATTGGAAGATATTGCGCTATGATAACACAAAAACAGTTGGACATTTTTGATGAAAAAATTCGCGCGGCGAATTCGATATTTTTGTTCGCACATAAAAATCCTGATGGCGACGCAATATGTTCGGTGCTGGCGATGGCGCGGCTTATTGAATTAAACTATGACAAAGAAGTGACATGTGTGTATGACGGCAATATACCGGATAACTTGGACGATGTGCCGTTGCGAAAAAGATTTCGTTTCTTTGAAAAAATTGAAGAAGACGCGCGCGTGGATGTTGCCATTGTTATGGATATGGATTGTCGTGTGACACATAATATCGGTGGCGCGGCGCGGTTTATGGAACGCGCAAGGGATGTTATTGAAATTGACCATCATCAAAACGAAGACAAAGATTGTTGTGCACTGTGCATTGATGATGATACGGCGGCGGCAACGGCGGAAATTGTTTATGAATTGATGAAGCGCGCCGGGTGGCAGGCGGACTTTGTTGTATGGCGTTTGTTGATGACCGCGATTATTACGGACACGGGTTGCTTTAAGTATGTGAAAAACGGAAATGTGTTGCGAATTGCGGCGGATTTGGTGGATGCGGGTGTTGATATTCAACGCACAATTAGTGGACTTAATAACAAACCGCGAAAAACAATTGTGACCGAAGCCGCATCTGTGGGCAAAACGGAATTTTATTTCAAAAATCGCCTTGCACTTGCGATAATTGATAATCATCAATACAAAAATATCGATGGGCGCGGGGAAACGGTTTTGAATTTGCTTGGGCAAATGCACGGGGTGGAATACATCGTGCTGTTAAAGGAACAAAAACCGGACCAAATTGGTGTTTCGTTACGTGGACGCGGCCGGCCGGTGAATACGGTTGCGGTTGCGCTTGGCGGTGGCGGACATGAATTTGCCGCGGGTGCGGTCATGCACGACAGTTTGGAAAATGTTAAAAAGAAAGTTTTAGATTTGTTCGGAAAGGAGGTAAGAAAAAAATGTTAAAAAAATTTTTGTTTATGTTTTTTGCTTTGTTGCCGTTGAATGTTTTCGCGGCGGTTGATTCGGCTGTGGTTGCGCGCGCGGAAAAATATCTGAATGCGATTACCGGCATAACCGGCGATTTTGTTCAGATGAATAATGGAAAACAAGAACCCGGAACTTTTTCACTGTTGCGGCCGGGGCGTGTGCGACTTGATTATAAAAATTTGCCGGTTCAATTGATGGCGGACGGTTCGGATTTATATTTTTATGATGAATCTTTGGATCAAATTACGACCGTGCCACTTACCAGTACGCCGGCCGGAATTTTGGTGCGAAAAAAAATAGATTTGCAAAACGCCGACATCAATGTGGTGGACACGACCGAAGGTGCGCGCACTTTTGCGTTAAAGATGAACCTGCGTGGTCAAGAAGGTTTGGGAAATATGACGATTGTGTTTGATAAAAAACCGGTTGCAATCAATTCTTGGACGATTGTTGATGCGGTTGGAAATAAAACGGATGTCGTATTCAATAATTTGAAAACTAAAACCGATTTTGGTAAAAACTATTTTCAAATCCAACGTCACAAAACGGTTAGCACCAGTGGTGGCGATGATTTTTACGATTAAAAATGTTTGGAATAAGTTGGGCGGAATTTATCGTTATTTTGTTGGTTGCCGTTTTGGTGATACCGGCGCGGTATTGGCCTGATGTTGCGCGGGCACTCGCACGGACGGTAAAATTTATTCGCGCTATAATATGGAAAATAACGGACGCGTCCGAAAAAATCAAAGAACAAATTGAATTGGAACAACCGATAACCGATATTGTGAACACAACGACACGCGATATGTTAGATACTATTTCGGTGCGGCGCAAAAAACGAAAGACGAAAAAATGAAAAAGATGACAATCATGCAACATTTCGCCGAACTGCGCCGTCGCATTTTGTGGGTGGTTGCGTTTTTCGTGGCGGCGTTTGTTGGTGGTTGGTTTGTTGCGCCGTTTGTGCAAGGTTTTTTGACCGCGCCGTTGTTGGGTGTGTGGCGCGATGCGCAATTGCTCTATACGGGAATAACCGATGGTTTGATGATTCAGTTGTCTATCGCTTTTTTGGTTGCGATTATGATAACAACACCGTTCGCACTGTATCAGGTATGGCGGTATGTTGCACCGGGACTACATAAAAATGAAAAAAAATTCGTGGTTTCGATTTTCGTGTTTTCGCCACTGTTGTTTGTTGCGGGCGTTGCGTTTGCGTTTTATTTGCTGTTCCCGTTTGTGTTCAGGTTTTTTATAGAACTAAACGAATCGGCACCGGTGCCGGCGGTGATAATGCCGGCGGTGCGCGACTATATCGGTTTTGCGATTGGTTTGTTAAAGGTTTTTGGAATCGCGTTTCAATTGCCGTTGGTTTTGGTGTTGCTGAATCGTGCGGGCGTGTTGCCACGCGAACGTGTTGTCGCGATGCGGCGATACGCAATAATTTTTATCGTAATCGCGGCGGCGGTTTTAACGCCACCCGACATAGTGTCACAAATCTTGCTCGCCGTGCCAATGTTGGCATTATTTGAATTGAGCATTTTGTTTATGAAGAAGTAGTGAGTGTTAGTGGCTAGTGTAAGTGGTTAGTGTTAGTGTTAGTGTTAGTGTTAGTGTTAGTGTTAGTGCGGGCGCGGTTGCGCCGTTTTTTCTCGTCATACCGGCGAAAGCCGGTATCTCCTCGTCACAGTTGAAACCACTAGATACCGCCTTTCGGCGGTATGACGAAATTTTTTATTTTGAATAAAGTCAAATATGTGATATAATGCGTGCGGATCAGGTGGGAACCTGGTTCGGGGCTGTAGCAGGCCTGCAAACTCCGGTGCAATGCATCGTAATCCAACTTTGTTTTCTACCATTGTTGCGATTTTCATGTCTTGCACCGTCTTGAAATTTTCCCCGATCGTGTGGTTCGGGGTGCCGTTGGGATATACAATAGGATTAAACCCCGAAGTCCCATGGAATCATTGAGTTTGTGATTTGCTAACACCCCGACCGCTTGGTTTCCCATGCGGTTTTTTCATTAGTGGTTAGTGGGGGAAAAGTGAAAAAAATTTTATTATTTTTAATTCTATTTATTCCGCAAATTGTTCGGGCGGATGATAGTGGTTTTGTTGATGCGGATATGGCGCGGCAAATGGAACTTTCGAAATTAAAACGGGAGGTAAGTGAACTTGAAATCAAACTTTCCGAATGCAAACGAAAGAATAAAAATTGGCGCACGGCGACATGGATTGGTGCGGCGGGAACGGTTGCAACCGGCACCGCGGCGATAGTGCAGGGCGTAAAGTTAAACAAACTTAAAAAAGAAAAATCTAATGCGGCAACCGCAAAGGACGGCACAGATGAAAAATAAAATTGTGATTTTGATTGGAATGTTTGCGTGCTTTGCGGTGCACGCAGAAACGGACTATATCGATATACAAATTCATGAATTGCAACAACGTCGTGACGCATTACAGGCGGAATTAGACGCGTGCGAAGAAAACACGCGTAAATTCAAAATCGCCGGTGTTGCAACACTGGGCGCGACGGGTGTTGGCGTTGTTGGAAATATTGCGCTGCATAATGAAATCAAGAAAATCGAACAATCCAAAAATGGTGGCGGATATGGTGGTGGCGTGGGTGATGATTCCGGTGGTCAAGGTTTGGGACACCTGACCAAAGAACAAAAGCAAAATGTACAATGTGAAGTTTTTTGTTCCGAAGATGACCCCGAGATGGCCGAAGCAAATGGATGCGAATGCTAACTAAAGAACAACAAAACCAAAAGGAGAAAAAATGAAAAAAACTTTGTTGTCAGTTGGTGCCGCGTTGGCGGTAATTGGTTCGGCGGCTGCCGTTGGACCCGATACGTGTAACCCGGATAAATATGTATGGGTTGAAAAGGATGAACTTTGCATCCCGAAAAATCCGTGTAAGTCAAAAAGTGATGTGATTCGTGATGCGTATTGCAATCGAACCTTTAAGGATGTTCAATTAAGCAATTGGCGCGATGGCGTGACGGTTGTTGAAGCGTATCTTAATAAAAGACATAGTGTAAGTATTAGTAGTGGCAGTCGTATAGGAGAGAACAAAGATACAAGTTTCTTTGGTCAAGATTATATACCCGCAAAAACAACTGATGGAGGATACGTAGTGTTTGAGTTTGATGATTTGTCTGACATTGGTGGTGCCGATGTGCGAGAAGGTGTTGCAAAAGCAGGTTGTTATATATACAGTGGGCGTCCATGGCGTTTTGGAGGACAAGATAGAGAGTTTGCTTGTAAGTTTGTTTCGGAATCGGATTGTTCAGAAATGGCAAAGATAATGACCGATTTGCGAGATGGACTCCTGGTGACAAGTGATTATAAAGAGTATGAAGCAGAAACTGTTTGTAATTTAACATTTGAAAAATAAATGCACCCCACCCAATCAGGTGGGGTTTTGTTTTGGAATAGTGCATTTTTTGTGATATAATTATTGTATGAAAAGATTTATCCGGGTTATCGCGGTCTGGGTTTTTGGCGCGTTGGTTGCGTCGTGTGATTTGC
>Ga0310694_10001272_pt1 | contig 29157 bp, 18 predicted proteins | sample 174DNAGHGhighgp2_FD_203884 | JGI IMG/M metagenome (GOLD analysis project Ga0310694, IMG submission 203884) | Sheep rumen microbial communities from Palmerston North, Manawatu-Wanganui, New Zealand - 1742 DNA GHGhigh gp2 (v2) (version 2) | ecosystem: Host-associated > Mammals > Digestive system...
GTCCGATTTTGACGACTTCCTCAAACCATTTGTAGCTTCCCGTGGCTTTGGCTGCGGCTTGCAGTGCATTGACGGCCACATTGTCAATGACTTCTTCGTGTATCAAGGTGTAAATCACCATGTTGCCAAATTTGTGTGTAAACAGGTCGGAAAGCCTTTCACCACCTGGATTGTAGCCCAAAATCTCGTCTTTGTACTTGTCGATGCCCGGGAAAGGCAGGTTGACGATGTCTTTGGTCAGGAAGGCGTTGACTTGTTGCGGAAAATAGTTTTTGGCAGTACCCAAAATCTTGCCTATCAACGTAATAATTGATTCTTTAGTTTCAGCATAGCGTGGATTGGCGTTTTGGTCAAACTCATCGAGTACTTGTTGCGACGGGATTTGCCGCATCACGCTTTCCAACAGGTCGAGGGAGGTGTAGATGTAGCCCGAGTCGGCTACGAGTTCCGAAATGTTGTTGAGTAAGTGTACCAAAAGCTCCTTGTCGCGCGTGGCAATGGCTTGGTTGACGAGTTTGCGGAAGCCTATTACGCTTTGCTCTGAAGGGTCTCGCTCGTCGCCGTGGCGTGCGCAATATACCATGGCATACCATGTCATCACATTGCGCTTGTATAGCTGCTTCGAATTGGCCTTGTCGCTGTTGTGGCCTTTGAACCAGCCACGACAACGCAGGGTCCAATCGACGCACCATTCTTCGAGCATATCGGTCACTTCCTCGGGCAGTTCCTCCATCTTCAATCCCAATTGGTAAAGCACATAGATGAACGACATCTGGGAATAGTCGAACCAAGCGCCATCGCTGATGCTGCCCGAACGCAAGGCTTGTACGATGGGCTGCACGTTGGTATAGTCCACAACACCTGCAATGACGAGGATGCGTTCGAGGGCGAAATAGCTCAGGCTGTCGCCCGTGCGGTAGGCGGAGATGATTTTCGGGATGAATTTCCTAAAATCATCTGAAGTGGGTGCATCAGGCTGACCTTGTTTGGAATTCAGATAGGCATACGGTGCTATGGCGGCCAAATCGGCACGGCACCATTCACCATCACTGCTTTCTTTCGGCACTACATTGTCGTCCCAAAACGTCTGGTATTCAATGAGATTATTGACATAATCGGATTGGAAGAGGAACTGCCTCCGCAAGATAACCTGAATGAAAGGCATCAAAATGCGGATGAGGCTGAAGTTGGCGGTCATGTGTTTGGCCACCTTGGTGATGTCGTCGAAAATCTGCTGGATTTCGCTGCGGTCGCCATCGGCTTTGCCTTCAAGCACTTTGTCGATCATCAGCAGCACGTTGATTCGCGTGCCCGACTCAAGGAAGGTGACCACACGTTTTCTCCGTTTCGATTTGGCCAAGCCGACCAAGGGTGTCGCGTTGATATAGTCGTACATGTGACGCACCACTTGTCGCGTAATGTTCCCGTGCAGAGGCGTATAACTATTGGTATGCGTCTTGTTCGAGGCATAATACACCAACAGGCAAGCGTTATCGCGGATTTCCATCATGGGGTCGTCCATAATCAAGTCGAACAACTCATAAGGATCAGTATCGTAAAGGTTCTCATTGTGATAGTCGGTAAACAGCACCCCATTGACGAGGGTTCCTGTAGCCAGTCGTTTGCGGTTGGTGAGCGGCATGATGGAAGTCGACAATTCGTTGTAACGCTTGATGGTATCGTTGTCGGCCTTGTTTTTCTCGATGGTCTTCCACACCTGATTGTAGTCTTCCACGTTGCCCTGCTGCTCCTCTGTGATGTAGGTAAATAAAGTCTTGAGAAGCGGAAACAGCTGAGCCTCAAAGTTTTCGGAAACGAGGGTATTGAGCAGGTCACTGACGAGGGTCAACACCTCGAAGTTGTCGCTATAGTCGCCAGCCAGGTCGATGATGGTTTGTGGGTCATTTGTGCGCAAATAGTCCAAAATCAGCACATTGCGAAGCGAACACATAAACACCTCGTTCAAGGCTGCCGATTTCATCGTCTCAACGATGCGCTCAGCCATAATGCGTTCTTCTTTTCCCTCGGTCTCTCTACGGAAATAGACCAAAGCCAGCATGTATTCAAGGAAACGCTCGTAAATGAACTGAATCTTTTCCTCTTTGATGAGGCGCAACACGGGGCGCTCAGGCTTGTTGAGCAGCTCCTCGAAAGCAATGGTCGTGCCTTTGTCATTGTAAATCAGGCTGGCTGCCTTATAGAGCGGCGCACCGGTATCGAAACGCGCTTTCTGTAAATCGTCGAGCAGCAAAGAGTCTTGTGCCTTGCCGTTTTCGTAATCGTTCAGCATCACCTCGGCCATGGCAAAGAGGATTTGCATCTGGCGGTTGCCGGCGTATGAGTGCTGAATGTCGTCGGTCATCTTCCTAAACAAGGCAATGGAAGTGTATTGGCTGTTCTCCTTGGGCAAATCCTTACCGAGATAGTTGGTACATACAATCTTGAGAATCAGCGGGTTCTTGATGCGAATCACGTTTTTGCGCTCAAGGTCGCCGAATGGGGTTTCCATTTGGTAAAGCTCATGATAAATGCCATAGGCACGCTCGGTTTCCTCGTCGGTGAAACTCTTTACAGAGGTTTCCTCCTCACCGAGTTTGCAAAACAAATCCATGTCCTGATGCTTCTGTTCGGGTCGTAATTCGTTCTGCCAAGTGTAGCTGCGACAGGTAAACACCACTCTGAAAGCCGTCAGTTCTTTCATGCCAAAAAGGGCATAGATGTCCTTATAGAGCGTCAAAGGACTGCTTTCGCCTTGAGGTGTCCCGGGATAAATGAGCACCTCGTTCAAGGCATCGAAAAAGATGATGAGTTGTTGGCCAGCGGCCTCAGCTTTCTCGTTGAGAATCAACAAGAACTGTTGCATTTTTTTCTTATAGGAAAGTCCAAAGATGTCTCTCAGCTTTTGGTCCAAGTTGCCCGTGGCGAATTCGGTACTGGCAAAGGTGATGACACCGTCGTTGGAATGGAGCAATTGCTCGGTCCAATGGCAGAGCTGGGTGGTCTTGCCCTGACCCGCATCGCCAGGCATTGGCAAAAAACGGCTGTCGGATTGGCGGAACCTCTCAAAGGTGCGTGCCAGCTGTTCGCGCTCAACGAAAAGCTCTTGGTTGTACTTCTTCTCCGAATACATGTGGCGCAGATATTCCGAGGAATAGTCGCGCATCTGTTCCCGAAGCTCTTTCCAATTGGCTTCCTTGGCGATGTCAAACGAAGGCAAAAGGCATTGCATCCATCGATCAAAATCGGAGTTCCACTGCTGCGAAATGAAGGTCACAGCGTGTTCGTCGGACGAGATAAATGCCACATCTTCATCCTTAAGCGACTGAAACACATAGATATATCCTTTATCATTGGCATGAACCACAGGATACAGGTCAGCTTTTCGTTCGCCATCGCGTTCGATATAGAAATGCCCCTCCTCTACCTTTTCAACGATGTCGGCCAAAGGTGCCAATGCCACCGTCATTTCCTCCATGCGCGGCTCCAACTCATCAAGCACCTTCATATAGATGCTCTCGGCCAAAGTCGTGCTGTGTCCCTTGTATTCATTACGGATTTGGACAATGCTGCTTTCCTTTTTGCCACCGAGCAAGAGGTTGCGTTTCTTGCTACTGATGGCCGAGACGGCTTGGGTAAGCGGCTCTTCGGGAATCAACTCGCGGGCTGCCTGAACTGCACGAGGCAACAAATCGTTGGCCCAATCGCCGAACGACAGAGGGCGTTTGCCATCGATTCTGCCCACCACAAAATTGACGTGACCATTGGCTGAATCAAGCGAATAATGTTCTCGGATCAAACCAAGCAAAAGCATGGTGATGTACTGCGTCGAGATTTCAAAAAAATCGAGCGCATAGTTCATCGCTTTCGAATAGTTGCCCACCGACTTTTGAGCCTCATATTGCTCCAAAGGATGCGCCAAGGTGAAGGGAAAATTCGCGTAGTTCATAAAAGTGAATTTGGGGCAAAGGTAATAAAAATCAGTACAATATTCCCTAAAACGTGCAATGATTTGTTTCACAGGAGAAAAGTTACTACTTTTGCCCACAAAAATTAAACACTTTTCATCATGCTTGTCAACAACACCGTTTGCCTTTGCGGCTATTTCTCAGCAAAAAAAGCCTTTAGTCCCGAAATGATCAAAGGATGGACCATGAAGTCTTATTCCGATGCCGACGTTGAAAATCTGTCGAATTTCTATATGCCTGAATTCGCCACTTTCATGACAAGAGACATGAAGCGTTACTCCTACCCTGTCAACAAGCCTTGTGCACTTCGTTTCGAAGATGGCTCTGTCAATTTCAAGATCGACGGCCTGCATCTTTGGTCGGCGCCGTTCAGTTTGGTGCTCTATGCCATTGAAATCAGTTTTGAAAAGATAGAGTTCAATCTGATGACACGCGCCATTTATGTGCTCCGCAATTGTAACCGCTACAACGAACTGCAAAAAGACTTCATCCAAACGGCTTTGCAACCTATCATTAATCTATACAACAAGCTAACACTCAGCACTCTAAAGCCAGAAGGCAATCTCTGCTCCATGATTGAGCCAGGCAACAAATTCAAGCTCTTCCAAGCCGTTTCGCTTGCCGAACCATTGGAGAACGACAACGCCGATTTTTTGCTCTATGATGCCGCAACCATCGCCAAGCACATCCCTAACTCGCTCGGCAGCAACAGCGAAACCTATTTTCAACACATCATGGACAACTATAGCATCTCCGTTTTCAACGGGTGGAAGGGCCTGGCACTTTTAGACACGTATACGATGCTCTCCATCGACACGCCCGAGTGGGTCATCAAAAATTGGAAAGATGATTATTTTGGGATGATTTACATCTACCAGCTTTTCCGCAAAGTGTTTCTCTACAATGTCAACCTGCGCTACCGCAAACGCGCCGAAGATGTGGAAGTGCTTGAATCACAACTCGATGAATTTGAACAGCTATACGGCTTCAATTCGGTTTCCTACAATTTCCTGCCCAACCTCATCAACGATGCCATCGAAAAAAGCCTTGACACGTGTCAGGACAGCGAACAGCTGAACAAGATGATTTCTTTGGAAATGGAAAAACGCCAGCAACGTTCCGACGAGCGCACCAACCAATTCCTGACTTTCCTCACCTGCCTGACCATTTTTTCGGCCATCTACGACTTTTCGAGCCTCGTCAACGAGTCGTTCGATATCTCCAATCATATTTTCCGTGCTGCCAGCAGCGTATTGTTTGTCATCGTTGCGGTGACTTATTTGGTTGTGAAAAAGAAAAAATAAAAAACTGGCGAGGCAAAACGCCTCGCCAAATCTTTGCTTTGAAAAGACGCAAGCATTGCGTCTCTCTCCCATTTATTTCGCTTTACCTTGGTTGGCGACAGCGGCCATCAACGCAGCCACTTTCTCAGGGTCGCCAAGGAAGAAATCCTTCTGCAACTGCATATTGTCGTCGAATTCGAAGACATACGGGATGCCTGTCGGGATGTTGAAAGCGATAATCTCGTCGTTGCTCATGCCTTTCAGCACCTTCACCACGCCGCGCAGACTATTGCCGTGTGCCACCACCAGCACTTGGTCGTGAGTCTCGAAGGCTTTCATGATGTTGTTCTCGTAGTAAGGCATCACACGCTCGATGGTGTCGCAAAGGGCTTCGGTGAGCGGGATCTGCTCGTCGGTGAGTTCGGCATAACGTGGGTCCATACGGGGACTCTTGGGGTCGTTCATGTCGAGCGCAGGCGGGCGCACATCGAAAGCACGACGCCACAGGCGCACTTGCTCGTCACCGTATTTCTCGGCAGTCATCTTTTTGTCGAGACCTTGCAGCTGGCCATACGACTTTTCGTTAAGACGCCACGATTTGTACACCGGTAGCCAGTCCATGTCCATGGCTTCGAGGGCCAAGTTCAAGGTCTTGATAGCGCGTTTCAGATAAGAGGTGAAGCAGATTTCAGGCTTGTAGCCGTTCTCTTTCAGTGTCTTGCCTGCTTCAATGGCCTCTTGTACGCCTTTTTCCGAAAGGTCGACATTGGTCCACCCCGTAAAGAGGTTCAATTTGTTCCATTCACTTTCGCCGTGACGGATTAATATTAGTTTCTTCATCTTTGATTGATATTAAGTTTTACTTGATATTGCTAAGTGTTTTCGGATTGGTAGCTTGATGTATAATTGTTAACACCTTAATAGTTCTACTAGTAACAGAATAAATGATAAAGTATTTTTCGTATAGGATTACTCTATATTCCTTTTTCAGGGTACTTTCAACAAATCTAAACCGAGGATTTGCAAAAGGAAATGATGGTAATTTGGCAATTCGAGACATTACACCCTTATGAAAACTCGCCACGACCTTCTCACCGAACAAGGTCGCACCATACATTTCTATAGTATGAAGATTGTCGAAAAACCTGTTTTGGATAAGAAGCCTCCGCTTGGGCTGGAGTTTTTTTTCTAGATGTTTTCCGCCCACCATTGTTGATGCCGTTCGTTAAACTCCTCTAGCGTCATACTTCCTGACCTTTCAGCTCTTCTGATTTCGGCCACAATATCTTCTTCGGTCACCTCAACTGTAGGGTCAGGAAAGAGCCAATTGATTCTCTTTGTTTTAGTGTTTGCCATAACGCATGATTTTGCCGCAAAGATACACATATTTTTTGATTGAGGACACACAAATCAATCCTCAATTTTGCGGGCACGATGCCGCTTCGGTTCTTCTTTGGGTTCCTCGACCTGCTCGTCTTCCTTTGCTTCTTGCGATGGCGTTTCGGTTACGGTAGCAGCCGGCATTTCGGCCTCCACTCGACGGAAAATGTCGTCCTTGTCCTTGGGACGAGCATCGTCATGCCATTTAAAACCTGGCAAATAGCGCGATGACTCTTTCAAGTCCTCTTCTGGATACATGGTCTCATTGATGTTCTTGTAACCCTTGATGAGGTTGATGCTTTGTTTCTCCATCTCGATGACCATCGTCTCGGAGTCGGACATGTCGATACCGATGAGAGAACCGTCGTCGTCGCGAATCCAATAGAGGGTCTCGGCCTTGGTGCCGTCCACATTGACGCGATGGATATTTCCTTCCTTGAACCATGAGGTGATATCGGCACCTTTTATCTGGTTATAGCCTTCGATTGAGTCCTCGGAGATGACGAAAGCATTGCCTTTTTGCAGCACCCAATCGATGGTTTTGTCCTTGAGCCGTATGTCGATGTCGGTACCCGTCAGTTGACTGTCTTCGGCCCAAAGAATGGGATCGACACGCATCCGAATGGTGGAATCGGCCATCAGGTAGGTCAAAGTGTCGCATTTGCCCTGCATGTCGCTCTTGAAGAAACGCACATGACGGCGGGCTACCAGTTTCTCAACCTCTTCTTTTTTCTTGTTGAAGTGCATAAACAGGGTATCGCCATGGATGTAAAGCGAGTCGCCGCCGTCGTAACTGATGGCATAGGCACTGTCGGTGGCAAAGCTGAACCCGCGATGCTCCCACAGTTCCATGTAATCGCCCCGCATAACAACCTTATAAGAGGTGTCAATCATATCCACACGGTCGTAGGCTTTGGCCAAACCGATATTCCTGTTGTAGTACATCGAATCCGACTTCATCCGTTGGGTCTCGTTGTGCATGACAGGCCGTTTGTCCAAAAATGCAATATCTTCATCCACAAGGTAATAGCCATGCTCTCCGTCCAAAATATTCTCTTTATTAATAATGGTCGTCGGCCCTTCAAACCACATCTTTTCAATATTGGTATTATAGTATAAGGTGTCGGTGTACATCTGGTATTTCGGACTGGTGACCTCCACATTCTCGAAAAAGGAGAATTCCTTAATGTCGTCGCGATAATAGCCAATGCAACTGATCAGGGTCTTGTCGCCACGATAGGTGGTCGCGCTGTCGGGATAGCAAGCCAGATGCAGGTTGCGGTCGTAGGTCATGTATTCGGTGAGCAATGTGGTGGAATCGTCCCTCAGCTTCACGTTGTCGAAGAACTCAGCAAAACGCGTATTACCATCATAATCAAGCAAATCGCTGAAGATTTCAACGCTATCGTTGACGATGATATGCACGTTCTGGAAAGCATTGAAGCTGTTGGTCTTTTGGAAGAAATGGGCCGAGTCACAATAAAAATAGGCCGAGTCGTGTCGCATTTTCACATTACCGATGAGCCTTTGCATGTCGCCCATGCTCTTCGAGAAGGTGGCCACATCGTAATGCTCCACATGGATACGGGTCTTCTTCTTCCGAATCGTGTCTTGCTCTTGTGCCACAACAAGTTGCGACAACAAAAGAAAAAGAGATAATATGGGCCAGACCTTGCCTTTCATCATGGTGAAATAACGCGCAAAAATACGATTATTGTCTGAATTGGGCAAAGCAACCCTATTTTACGTTATTCCACGGTGACCGATTTGGCCAGGTTGCGCGGCTGGTCGACGTTGCAACCACGCATCACAGCGATGTGATAGGCCAGGATTTGCAACGGCACGGTGGCCAATAGCGGCGAATAAAGGCACTCGGTCTCAGGGATCTCAATGACGTAATCGGCCATCTTGCGGGCCAACACGTCCTTTTGGCTGATAATGGCAATAATTTTGCCGTTGCGAGCCTTCACCTCCTGAATATTGCTGATTACCTTTTCGTAGGTGCTGTGGTTGGTGGCAATAAACACCACTGGCATATCTTTGTCGATTAATGCGATAGGGCCATGCTTCATCTCAGCGGCAGGATAGCCTTCGGCATGGATGTAGGAGATTTCCTTCAGCTTCAAGGCACCCTCAAGCGCAACGGGATAGTTCTGCAAACGTCCGAGATACAGCATGTTATGCACATCCTTGTACTTCTCGGCGATTTCCTTGACATGGCCGCTGTGGTCTAAGGTCCATTGGATCTTCTCAGGGATGCCGTCAAGCTCTTTGATGAATTCCAAACGTTCCTCGTCTTTCATCGAGCCTTTCAGCTCGGCAAGGCGTAAGGCAAGCATGGCCATCACCGTCACCTGCGAGGTGAACGCTTTGGTGGATGCCACTCCGATTTCCGGACCTGCATGGGTGTAAATGCCTGCGTCGGTGGCCCTTGAGATGGACGAGCCAATCACATTGCAGATGCCCAAAACGACAGCACCCTTCTCTTTGGCCAGCTGGATGGCGGCCAAGGTGTCGGCGGTTTCGCCCGACTGCGACACGGCAATCACCACATCGTGAGGGGTCACCACAGGGTCGCGATAGCGGAACTCGGAGGCATATTCCACCTTGACGCGGATTTTGGCCAGCTTCTCGATAAGGTAACTGCCCACGAGGCTGGCGTGCCACGAAGTACCACAAGCCACAAACACGATATTATCGGCATAAAGCAGTTGCTTCTCATATTGAACAATACCGCCAAGACGCACCGTGTTGGCCTCGGGATGCAAGCGGCCGCGCATGGTGTCGCGCACGATGGTGGGCTGCTCATAGATTTCCTTCATCATGAAATGGTCGAAGCCGGCCTTTTCGATGCTGTCAAGGTTCATTTTCAGCTCCTGGACGTAAGGCATGGCCTCAACGTCTTGTATGGTCCTGATGTGCAACTCCTCGCCCAGTTTGATGCGCACCACTTGCTCGTCTTCAAGATAGACCACTTTCTGGGTGCGACCCACGATAGGCGTAGCGTCGGAGGCGATGAAAAACTCGCCCTCGCCGATGCCGATGACCATCGGGCTGCCTTTGCGCGCGGCTATCAGCTGGTCGGGATGACCCTTTTCGACAATGGCTATAGCATAGGCTCCCACCACATGGTTCAATGCAATGCGCACGGCCTCGAAGAGGTCGACATGCTCGCTTTGCTGGACATCCTCAATGAGGTTGGTGAGCACTTCGGTGTCGGTCGACGATTTAAAAGTGAAGCCACGTTTTTCCAATTCCTTACGTAGACTCAAATAATTCTCAATAATGCCGTTGTGAATCAAGGCGAGGTTGCCCGACTGAGAGCGGTGCGGGTGAGCGTTCACCTGGTTGGGTTCACCATGAGTGGCCCAACGGGTATGGGCAATACCGATATGCCCAGAGGTGTCTTTGTCGGCAGCAAATGCCTCCAAGTCGGAGACCTTGCCTTTGGCCTTGTAGACGTTGAGTTGGTCGGCATCGTTCAGGAGAGCGACACCAGCACTGTCGTAACCACGATATTCGAGGCGTTTTAAGCCTTCAATCAAGATTGGGTAGGCATCCTGTGGGCCTACGTAAGCAACTATTCCACACATATTTTCGTTTTTTACAAAGGCGCAAAAATAGAAATTAAGAAAAAACGAGACAAAAAATCACTGTATTTTTTGCAATTTTTTTGCCTAAACCCTTATGCTTCAATTGCCCGCACAAGCAGCCGTGGCCGCGCTCAGCGTAACGCCCACAATGTTTTCCAACTGATGAGCACACGCCTCAAGGGTAGCACCCGTGGTCAGCACGTCGTCTATTAATAACAGGTGTTTGCCTTGCAATTCGTCGACATGACGCACCTCAAAGATGTCTTCCACATTCTTGAAGCGTTCCTCGGCCGTCTTATGGGTCTGCGTGGCAGTGTTCACCACACGGACGAGGTAATTGGAGCCTATCGGGATGCCCGTCACCTCATGGATGCCTTGGGCAATCATCAGGCTTTGGTTGTAGCCGCGTTTCTTCTCGCGTTTTGGATGCAACGGCACTGGTATCAAATAGTCAATCCCTTGAAATAGAGGGGCATCCTTGATGCTCATCCCGATTTGTTGTCCCAGAAAAATACCCGCTTCTTTATTGCCTTTGTATTTCAGCTCGTGGATAAGGTGCTGTACCTTGCCCGACTTGGCAAAGAAGAAGCAAGCTGTGACGGCGTGAAACTTGGCTCGTCCATAGAAGCCTTGCGCCAAAGGGTTGTCGGCATGGTTTTCGTAGCCCGTGCGAGGTAGCATGTAACGGCATTTGAGGCACACCGTTTCCTCGTCCTTGAGGAGCGTGTCGCCACAAGCCGCGCAAACACGAGGATAAAACAGGTTGAGGATGCTATCGAGCCAACTACGAAACGTCATGACAGTATCTTATTCCCTATCGTGTCTTGTTCCCTAACCAAATGTATTTCTTTCGCGGCACCATCGCCTTGGGATTGCCCGTTTGCAGCGGCTCGTCGAGTTGGTAGACGCGATAGTCGATGGCATAGTCGAGCGAGTCGGGCAACAGCTCATCGTTGCGGCCTTGTTCGCGCAATACCTCGTTATACATGCGTCGGTTATAGAGCAATCGGGCTTGACGGCGAGCCGACTTGTTGTATTTGTCGTAAAGAAACTGTATGGGGCTGGCCGAAACGGTCAACATGCCATTGCCCGCCGGAGGACGACTCAACCAAAGTTCGTCGAGGTCTTTTTCAAGCATCTGCAACTCACGTGGCGTTTCGATGGAAGGCATGGTGATGAACATTTCCTTGAAAGTCTCATAATCGTTGAAAGGCAGGATGGTCACCTCTCGGAGCGTAATCGTGTCGACCTCAAGCACAACCAAAAGCGTATCGTTGACCATGGTGGAATCGATGGGCAGTAGCTGCCGCGAAAAGCCCAAGCAACTCACCCATAGCGTGTCGACCGTCTTGGCTGAGATGACAAACTCGCCTTGGCGGTTGGTGATGGTGCCACAATGACCCATCTTACTGATGACGTGCGAGTTGCGCACAGGTAAAAGGCTATCGCCAGCCACCACATATCCATAATAAGGCATACGCTGCTTGCGCTCGACATCGCGGTTTTGGCCGAAGGCAACGACGCTGAGCATCAAAAACACAAATATCAGCAGGCATCTGTTCATTTTGCAGTTTTTGAAACGACAAGTTGGCTGAATTTATTGTACCACTCTTCACCAAATCGTCGGACCATCGGTGCTTTGAGGAATTTCCAAAGCGGGATGCCCTCATGCTCGCCTTTACGTTTGGCGGGCACACAAACGCTCCACTCGTGGTAAAGGACATGCGTGAAACCATCCTTTTCCACCAAACGAATTGGATAAAGATGGCACGAGATAGGCTTCCAGAAGTCGCATTTGCCCTCAAGATAAGCCTTCTCGATAGCGCAAAGAGCCGTGCCGTTTTCATGGAAATAAACGAAAGCACACTCTTCGCCATTAACAAGTGGTGTGACGAGTTCGCCTGTCTCGTCATAGTCGTAGACATCGTTTTCTTCCACCACCTTGATGCCCTCTGGGCGCATATACGGCTTGATGGCTTCAAGGTTGTCTTCAATCTGCTGGATTTCTTCGGCTTCGAGCGGTGCACCCGCATCGCCAGCCACACAGCACCAGCCCTTGCAGCGAGGCAAACAGCAGCAAAACTGGGCATTCAGGAATTCGTCGGTAACGACAACATTGTCAAGGATAATCATGGCGCAAAGATAAGGTTTTTTATGACTTTTTCACTCTGTCGGGGTTTTCGGCGATGAATTTGCTCCAGTCGGGACGGCGGTGCGCCTTGGCCTTCTCGGTAGTGTGTTTAGTGTAATTCACATCCTTACCCTTTGAAATCGAATGACACACAGCTGCGGCCACGGCATCGGTGGCATCGAAAAACTGCGGGTCTTCATCGGTCTTGAGGATGAAATGCACCATCTTGGCCACCTGCTCCTTCGAGGCGTTGCCGTTGCCCGTGATGTTCTGCTTGATGGTCTTGGGCGAATACTCGAAGATGGGAATATCGCGATAAAGCGCAGCAGCCATGGCCACACCTTGGGCGCGTCCCAACTTCAGCATCGACTGTACATTCTTTCCGAAAAACGGTGCTTCGATAGCCAATTCGTCGGGATGGCATTCATTGATGATTTCCAATACCCGCTCGAAGATTTTCTTCAGCTTAAGGGCTTGGTTTTCCAGTTTTTTCAGGTTGATGACGCCCATCGTGAGGAGCTCCATCTGCTTGCCCTGCTCGCGAATGACACCATAGCCCATCACCATCGTGCCCGGGTCGATGCCTAATATGATTTTTTCAGAGTCCATTCTGTATTTTTTGCAAAAGTAAACATTTTTCGCTTCACGGAATTTCCTGATTTCTTTCTATAGATCGAATTTCCCCTCTTGGAATGGTTTTTGTGCTCTTTTTTACTACTTTTGCATCCTATCATTCACCCTAAAAACATGAAAAACATGAAAGCAATACGAGTATTCTTAATGGCCATAGCCCTCATGATGGCATCAGGAGCCACGGCGCAGACCGTGCGCAATTCCAGCGGATCGAGTTGTGGCCAGATTGAAAGCAACGGAACCATCCGCAACAGCAGTGGCTCCAGCGTCGGCCGGTTCGACAGCGACGGCACTATCCGCAACAGTTCCGGCTCCAGCATAGGCAAAATCGACAGCGACGGCACCATCCGCAATAGTTCTGGCTCGAGCATCGGCAAGGTGGAAAGCAATGGCACCGTGCGCAACAGCACAGGTTCCAGCATCGGCAAAGTGGAAAGCGACGGCACGGTGCGCAACAGCTCCGGCTCCAGCATCGGCAAAGCCGAAGGCATCAAACGAGAATGGGCAGCTGCCTTTTTCTTCTTTTTCCCGTTCTATTAAACACCGTTTACTCCAAATTCCTTGAGAATATGGTGCAATCGAAACCATAGTAAATCACCCAAATGTACCCCTAAAACCATACATTTGGGCGAAATTCAATAGAAAAACGCCCAAATCTTGTATTTTTATACCACATTTGGGCGATTTTCTTGCATAACAAGAAGAAATTTGCGTATTTTTGCCGCAAAACCACATCAACTATGGATACGCTTATCGGACGGAAACGCGAAATGGAGGAATTAAGTCGCTGCATGGCATCACGACGGTCAGAATTCGTCGCTATTTATGGCAGAAGACGCGTCGGAAAGACCTTCCTTGTGCGCAATTTCTTCCACGACAATTACACCTTCTATTATGTGGGAGCGCACAAAAGCACACAAAAGAAACAATTGGAGAATTTCGCGAAAGCGTTGGCCAGATATGGAAGTTTTGCCGAACAGCCCAAACTTGATTCATGGAGTGAGGCCTTCGACGCACTTGCAGCTTTATTGGAACAAAGCAAACAGAAAAAAAAAGTGGTTTTCATCGACGAAATGCCTTGGATCGACAATAAAACCAGCGATTTCGTGGAGGCACTAGAATACTTCTGGAACAGTTGGGTAGCCACTCGCGACGACATCGTTCTCGTGGCCTGTGGCAGCGCCACTTCATGGATGGTCGATAAACTGATTTCCAACCAAGGCGGACTGCATAACCGTATCACGCGGCAAATCTACCTCGCGCCTTTTACGCTCAACGAATGTAAACAATACCTTGACAACAAGGGATTTGGATGGGATGATTACCAGGTTATCCAATGCTATATGGTGTTGGGCGGAGTACCCTATTATCTGAGCCTTCTCGAGCCTAATCTGAGCCTGCCGCAAAACATTGACGCCCTTTTCTTTGCCATTGGCGGGCGACTCAGCGATGAGTTTGACGAACTCTATAACTCGCTTTTCTCGAAAGCCGACCGTTATGTATCGGTCGTGAAAGCTTTGTCGGCCAAACGCGAAGGCTTGACACGAGCCGAGGTGGAAACCGCTTCGGGGCTTTCGGGCGGCAATCTGACCCGCGTCCTGAAAAACCTGCAACGCTGCGACTTCATTGTGAAATTTGCCCAATTCGGCTGCAAGAAAAAGAACACAATTTACAGAATATCTGACTTTTATACGCTGTTTTATTTCCGATTCATCGAAAACAATGACGACAAAGACCCAGAGTTTTGGATGCACAACTTCATGACCCGCAGCGTAGAGACATGGGAAGGCTTCACTTTCGAGATGGTATGCCTCAAACATCTCAACGCCATCAAGAAAGGATTGGGCATTTCGGGCATTGCCACCACAGTTTCTTCGTGGCGCGTTGGGCCAAAAAAGGACGAAAACGGGCAAGTGGAACACAAAGGCGCACAAATCGACCTCATCATTTCGCGCATTGATAAGATGGTGCATTTGTGCGAGATGAAATTTGCCTCAAAGCCCTACGTCATCAGCAATGACTACAAGGAAAAACTCAACGAAAGGATGATGATTTTCCGCAACGAGACCAAGACTCCGCTCAAGTTGGTTCACACGATGATAACGCCATTCGGTGTGGCCAAAGGCAAACAATACGGCCTGTTGCACAGCGAAATCACCGCAAAGGAACTCTTCTCCGATTAGAAAATCGCCCAAATGTACCCCTAAAACCATACATTTGGGCGAAATTCTATAGAAAAACGCCCAAATCTTGTATTTTTATACCACATTTGGGCGATTTCCCTTACCCAAACAACTCTGCCCCCCAACCCATACACCGAAGCCACAGGCACAATCTGAATTTTAAAGTTATTGAAATTAGAAATTTATAAAATATTATCACTTCAAGTTTCGCAAGTTGCGGTGCATCCCGATGGGATGCTGTTTTCTGGTGTTTTCGATTTTACCGATCGCGCATCCCGATGGGATGCCATTTTGCTGCGTCCGACTAATCCCGTAGGAATTAACTATCGGTAAAACAAACAACATCAACCTTTTGCATCCCGTAGGGATGTGCGAAACTTGAATAACCTAATAATTTTCACACCTATACAATTCTCCATTTCTTTTTCCGTTTCACCAGCAATCACTAAAAAGGATAAAAATGAGCACAACAAAATTCTATAGTTTCCATGAGGGAAGAGGAAGCCTGGTTTTAAATCCCTGTTGCTATAGCCAAAAAGAATGGGATTCATGGGATGATTTAAAAATCAGAAAGGACGAAGACATTCCGAAAGGAGAACTCCATTTTATGGTCAACCCAAATTTTGGCAAAAAGTTTTGGGATGTAGTCACGGCTGGAAAGGGGTTGTTGTATGCAGTTTCAGAGAAAGTAGTTAAATTATTGCAGGACAATAATATAACTGGTTGTAAATTCTATCCCATAACCATCAATGACCACGAAGATTTAAAGTATTTCCTACTTACGATAACGGGAAAATGCGGAGCGTTCGACATTTCGAAATCCAAGGTGATACAGACGATAGAATATCCTGAAGAGGCGATTCAAAACTCCGACATAATAATCCCTTCAGGCCGCTTCTCGATAATGAAAGGTTTTTATTTCCCTTTGGAAAGTTGGGACGGTTGTGACTTTTTCTCACCTGAAGGAAGCGGTAAAATCATTGTGAATGAACGTGTAAAGAATCTTTTCAAAAAGCATAACATCACCAATGTCGTGTTCCAAGACTTAGAGGAAGAAGAATGGATTTAGGCATTTATCCAAACAACTCCGCCCCCAACTCATACACCGAAGCCACAGGCACAATCTGAATCTTAAAGCGTTTGGTATCCAAGCCTTTGGCGTTATACTTCGAGACAAAAATCTTCTCGAAACCTAATTTGTCGGCTTCAGCAATGCGGGCCTCGATGCGGGTCACGGCACGGATTTCGCCCGAAAGGCCCACCTCTGCGGCAAAGGCATAACGCGAAGGGATAGGAATGTCGGCATTCGAGGAAAGCACGGCGGCGATGACGGCCAAGTCAATGGCAGGGTCATCCACGTGGAGACCGCCTGCGATGTTTAAGAATACATCTTTTATAGAGAGGCGGAAACCTGCACGTTTTTCCAACACAGCCAATAGCATGTTCATCCTGCGGATGTCGAAGCCCGTGGCGGAGCGTTGCGGGGTGCCGTAGGCCGCGCTGCTCACCAAGGCCTGCGTCTCAATGAGCATAGGGCGTTGCCCTTCCATAGTGGCGGCGATGGCGATGCCACTCACTTCTTCATCACGCTGAGAGAGCAGAATCTCGCTGGGGTTGGTCACTTCACGGAGGCCCGTGGCGTTCATCTCGAAGATGCCCAACTCGGAGGCCGACCCGAAGCGGTTCTTGATGGTGCGCAGAATGCGGAAACCATAGTGGCGATCGCCCTCAAACTGAAGCACCGTGTCGACGATATGCTCCAAGATTTTCGGTCCGGCGATGCTGCCGTCCTTAGTGATGTGGCCAATGAGGAACACCGGCACCTGATAGGCCTTGGCAATTTTGTTCATCTCAGCGGCCGTCTCACGAATTTGTGAGAGGCTACCTGCCGTGGCATCCACAAAAGGTGATTCGAGCGTCTGTATGGAGTCAACAATCACGATGTCGGGCTGCACGTTCTTGAAGTGCTTCAGGATCTCTTGCGTGTTGGTCTCGGTGAGGATCAGGCAGTCGGTGTTGTGGATGCCGATGCGCTCGGCGCGCATCTTGATTTGGGTTTGGCTCTCCTCGCCGGAGATGTAAAGTATCTTTCTGCCCGCCAGTTGCAAGGCCGTCTGCAAGAGCAAAGTCGACTTGCCGATGCCGGGTTCACCGCCCACGAGGGTCAGGGAGCCGAGCACCAAGCCGCCGCCAAGCACACGGTTGAGTTCCTCGTAGGGCAGGATGATACGTTGTTCCTTGGCATTGCCAATCTCATTGATGGGCGTGGGCAGGCCCTTGTCCATCTCCAAGCCAACGCTTTTCTTCACCGATTTCGCGTCTTTTCCAGTGACTACAGTCGATTCCTCACAGGTGTTCCATGCGCCGCAGGCGGGACATTTCCCGAACCATTTCGGTGACTCGTTTCCACATTCCTTGCAGAAAAAGACGGTTTTTTCTTTTGCCATAATGTTGTTTTTCCCGTCGCTTCGCGTTATTGCGAGGAGGAACGACGAAGCAATCTATTCGCGTAATTCATTCAATTCGCCGTTGTTTTTGTCGGCGAATGAAACGAATTGTGCGAATTTCTGGACCGCTTCGTCCCTCGCAGTGACGCGATGCGTGTGTCCGTTTAAGCCGCAAAGTTAGAATAAAAACCGCAAAACCAGTAAACCAATCATTTTTTTCCTACCTTTGTCGCCTAAATAAGGTAGTTGGATGAAAAAACGTTTACTAACGCTGCTTGCCATAGTCTTCACCTTGCCGCTGTTTGCGCAACAGGGCGACGTGGTGCTGTGTGAGGGCTTCTTCAACCCATGGCTCGAAGAAGGTTGGGACGCAAGGGGCGATGACTGGGTGGTGTGGTACATTTCCAACACCTCTTACGCCGGAGGCAAGGCGCGCGAGATGCAGATGTATCCCGACTTCAACTTTGAAGGCACCTCGCGCCTCATCACTCCCATCGTTGAGCTGGGCAAATACGACTTCATCAACTTCCAATTCAATCATGCCCTGGAAGCCACGCAAGGCGAACTTGACGTGAGAATCGGCATCGGCATTTCAGACAATGGCGAGGACTGGGAGAGCATCTGGGAAGACACCGTCAGAGGCAGCATCGCGCAAAGCCAATATCTGCTCACCTTCGATATGGAGGAATGGTCGACCAAGGCACCGCAGTTTTGCCTTTATTTCACGGGACATGGGGCTTACGTCACCAGTTGGTATGTCGACAACGTGATTATCTTCGCCTCGAAAAAGAACAAATACGGCGGCATCGACGACACCGACGAGAACGGCTTTGTGGCTTCACGCTCGCACATCTTGAGCCTCAAAGGGCCTTCGGCAGGTAAAGTGACGAGTTTCGGCAAGATGAAGAAGTCGAGGAACAAGTTCTCGCGCATTGTCGAAGGTCGACGCGGAAGAAGAAGGTAGCCTTTTTCGCGTACCCTTGTCCCGATGCCTTGGTAGTTACGACATCCGACAAAAATCACTTATTGCAGCAAGTAATGCAGCCCAACAAGAATTCCGACGCCAATCAGGATGGCCAAAATGACACGCCAGGCCGAAACTGGAGCCTTGCCTCCCACCTTACCCGTCTGCCCATTGACGACAAACTGATAGACCTTTTCCTTATACTTGAACGACGAAATCCAAACGGGGACGAGCAAGTATTTATAGGTAATTTTGCTGAAAATCGTTGAGAATTCAACCGAATCGGAGCGGTCGGCATGCCAACGATGACAGACATAATTCTCAATGTCGCGCCGCAAATCCGACTGCATGGATCTCTTCGCCAATTCCCAGCCTTCCTTCAAACCCACCGAATAACGCTCAGCAACGAAACCTGCCACCACTTGGGGCGAATAAGGCACCAGCTTCGAGAAATCGAAAGGCTCACATGAGGTGATGAAAGAATTCCGGTGACGCTTGGAGGCCATCACGGTCTTGTCGTCGAAAAACTTTTGGAAAACGCCAGATACGTCTTCCCAGTCAGTGACGGTCCTGGTATCGCCGTCTTTATCCCTTTCGGTTCTGTCGTAGCCTGCCCGTGCGGAGAAGTTCGATGTGGTTTGTGCATCGAATGTCCAATAAGGCAGATACACACCTTGGAAGGCATCGGGGCGGGCATTCTTCTTGGCCTTTCTCGGAGCAAACCATTTCTTCTTGAGCCAGATGGTAAAGCGTTCGCCAGCGGTTTCCTTCGTCAATTCGAATGGGCAAACGCCACCAGGAGCGATGGTGTGTTCGGTAGCGGCAGGCATGACACTGGTAGAGCCGCAGAAGGGACACACGGCAGCAGTTTCAAGTACATCGTAGATGGTAACCGCACCGCATTGCTTGCATTGCACCGACTTTTTCTGCTCACCCCAGTTGAAGCTTTCGGTATGAATTGCCGACTCGAAGTCCATTTCGCAGATTTCGTTTTCAGCATCGGGCTTGGGCAGCTCACGGCTGTAGCCACAATAGTCACAACGCATCATGCCTGAGGCAGGGTCGAAGGTGACCGTCGCGCCACAGTTCGGGCATTTTTTGTCGGTCTCTTTCTCAGTTACTTCCGAAACAATCTTTTCGTCGTATTCATTGGACACTGACATGGCAAAGAGGATTGATTTTGAGTGCAAAATTATGGATAATTCGTTGGCTTGTCAAGAAAATCCCTATTTTTGCCGAAAATAAGAAAACAAACCTCTTTATTATGAGCAAAAAACCTTTACTCTTTCTCCTTTTTGCCTTACTGATTTCACCTTTTACCGCCCTCGCGCAAACGATTGCGGTGTCAGGTAAGGTCATTTCGGGCGACGACGGCTTGAGTTTGCCCGGCGTGGCCATCCAAGTGAAAGGCAGCACCAACGGCACCGTCACCGACATTGACGGCAAGTATTCACTCAAAGCCGACCGCGACGACGTGCTGGTGTTCAGCTTTGTGGGCTACAAGACCAAAGAAGTGGCCATCAAAGGTAAGACGACCATCAACGTCACCATGGAATCCGACTCACAGGTATTGGACGATGTGGTGGTCACGGCCTTAGGCATCAAACGTCAGAAGCGCGAGCTGGGCTATGCCACCGAGGAAATCGGCGGCGATGTCATCGCCAAGTCAGGTTCGGGCAATGTCATCAACGCCTTGAGCGGACGCTCGGCAGGTGTGCAAATCATCAACCCGAACGGTGTCGACGGTGGCGCTTCGCGTATCACCATCCGTGGCAACAACAGCATCTTTGGCGACAACCAACCCCTCATCGTCGTCGATGGCGTGCCCATGACCAACGAAGGCGGCGTCACCAGCTGGAGCGGTGGCCGCGACTGGGGTACAGCCCTGAACAACATCAACCAGGAAGACATCGAAAGCCTCGACATCCTGAAAGGCCCCACGGCAGCAGCATTGTACGGCTCACGTGGCGGCAACGGCGTGGTACTCATCACCACCAAGAAAGGCTCGAAGCAAAGAGGCTTGGGCATCACCTATACCGCTGGCTTTAAGCTCACTACACCTTATATGTATCGTAAGGTACAGAACAAATACGGCGGATGCGGCCCCATCACCTTCAACACACCGACATTGACACCCATCGATGGCATGTTTGATGAGAACGGAAACCAAGTGTATGAATTTCCTTACATTTACAATGTCGACAACGGCCCTGCTGGTGAGCCTACCAACACCACCTTCGGTTATTACGGCGGTGCCCAAAGCTGGGGTCCCGAAATGAACGGCGAGAGCGTCCTTTGGTGGGACGGCCAAATCCGCAAATACAGTCCCCAACCTGACAATTTGAAGATGCTCTTCAAAAACGGACATACGATGAACCATAACGTGGCCTTCCAAAATGCCGGTGAATTCGGTAGCGTCCGCGTTTCGTTCACCGACTCGCGCACTGACGCCATCATCGACAACTGCAACCTGCGTCAGACCACGGCCAGTGTAGGTACCTTAATCAACGTGTCGGATAAAATCAAGGTTGACGTGGCATTCAACTATTTGAACTACCACCGCCTCAACTCGCCTGAGATTGGTGAGTCGAACAGCAACTTCAACAAAGGCTTGCTCTACAGCTGGCCCCGTAGCTGGAAAGGCATCGAAACCACGACCTACGAAAACGAAGACGGCACGATGAACCAGTTTGATGGCTATCCCTATCCTTACATCTACAGCAGCACCTTCTGGACGTTCTACAACAACAACACGACCCTCGACCGCGACAAGATGTACGGCTCCGTCCGACTGTTTTACGACATCACGCCTTGGCTCACTGCTTCGGCGAAAGTGGCCTTGGACTGGACCAACGACAACTACACCACCAAACACAAGCCCACCACCATCGATGGCATGGCAGGCGGCTACTACTCGAAAAGCAAATCGAGTTCGCTGACCCGCGACATGGACTTCTTGCTCACGGCGCATAAAGAAAAAATCTTCGGCTCGAAGTTCAACGCGCGTTTCTCCTTCGGTGGCGAGCAATACTATGGCTTCCGCGACGGCCTCAACGGCACTTCCGGCACTTGGGCCTACGCCAATCTTTACACCATCAACAACTACTCCAACGCTTCCGAACGCCAGTTTGGCGAATCGAGATGGGAAAAGCAAGTCAACTCATTGTATGCCTTCTTCAACCTGAGCTACAGCGACTGGCTCTTCTTGGACGTGACGGGGCGCAACGACTGGTCGTCGACCCTGCCCATCAACAACAACAGCTACTTCTATCCCTCGGCTACCTTGAGCTTCGTGCCGACTTCAGCCTTTAAGCATTGGAATTGGGGACCCGTCAGTTTCCTGAAACTGAGAGGCTCGTGGGCACAAACCGCCAGCGACACGGAACCCTACCAGCTGACCTACACCTACAGCACCGGTTCGTTTGGTCACCAGCTTTCGGCTGCCCTGCCCACCGTCGTGCCGCCCTTGGAGCTGAAACCTCAGCGCCAGCGCAGCTATGAACTCGGCTTCGACATCGGTTTGGGCGCCCGTTTCAACATGGACTTCACCTATTATGACATCTACTCATGGGACCAAATCCTTTCCTCGCCTTTGGCTCCTTCGTCGGGTGCCAACAACGTGACCATCAATACGGGTATCGTCACTAATAAAGGTATTGAAGCCATCTTGACCTACGACATCGCGCAAGGCAAAGACTATGGCGTACAAGTTGGTCTGAACCTCGCCCGCAACAAGAACCGCATCGTCGACCTGGGTGGCTCCGACATGTACCTTCTCTCCGAAATCTGGGGCAGCAACGGACCCGCCATCGCAGTGGAAGAAGGCGAAGACTACGGCACCATCTACGGCTGGGACTATGTGTACGAATACACCATGCCCAACGGACAGGTGATAGGTCCCTTCTACGACGACAACGGCAAGCCCTTGCCGCTGCTCAACGAGACAGGCACCACCTATTTACAGACCAGCAACCGTGTACCCGTGGGCAACTGCGCACCTTTGGTGACAGGCGGTATCAACCTGAGAGCTTCCTACAAGAATTGGTCACTCTTTGCCTTGGTCGACGCCAAGCTGGGCGGACAGATCTACTGCGCCTCCTACGTGGTGGCCATGCAGACGGGTCAAAGCATGGAGACCCTTTATGAACGCGAAGGCAACGGCCTGCCGTATTACGATGCCAATGGCAATTTCGTTGGCAACTACGGCATCATTTTGCCCGGCTACTGCATCAACACCGAAACGGGCGAAGCCGTCGAAAACGAGAACGTGGTGCATTACCTTTATAAATATATGCCCAACTTCGGTGGATGGGGCAACGTGCTCAGCACTCCTGGCATCGTCAACAACACATGGATCAAGATGCGTGAACTTTCGCTCACCTACGATTTGCCGCGCAAATGGTTAGACAAGCAGAACTTCTTCAAGCAGGTATCGCTCTCCCTCGTGGGCCGCGACCTGTTCTATTTCTACAAGAGCCTGCCCGACAACATCAACCCCGAAGGCACACAAGGCTCAGGCAACGCCCAAGGCTTGGAGTACGCCTCCTATCCTGGCACACGTTCGTTTTTGATTACCTTAAAAGTCAGCCTATAATTCATCACAAAACATGCAAAACTCACAAAACCATACGAACAGTTGGGGGAAGCAGCCAACAGGCCTGCTTTCCAAAGGCAACCCGGTTGGTTGCCGTCAAAAACACGTTTTGAAGGTTTTGAGAGTTTTGTGAATAAAAGATTATCACCATGAAAAGAAACATATTCATCATTTGTGCAGTTTCGTTGGTCTTGGCATCATGCACAAAGAAATTCGAAGAAATGAACCAAAACCCGTTCTCGCCTACGGGGACGACCATCGAAGCCTTGTTTAACGGTGTGGTGAGTTCATTGCAACAGAGTATGAACGAGCAGTTTTACCTGCAAAACGAGATTTGGTATCCCGAAACCGAGCTTGGTGCCTTGACCTCAGAGGCTTGGGGCAACTCCCAAATCGGTACCTCAAACGTGTGGTCAGACTATTACCTCATGCTAGCCAACATCCGTGAATTGGAGAAGCGTTTCGATGCCTTCGGCGAAGAACAGGGCGACCAGGCCATTTACGACAAGGTGCGCGCCCAACTCAACATCCTGAAAGCCTATCAAACCTTTAAGGTCACAGATATTTTCGGCGACATGCCTTACACGCAAGCCGGCCGCATTTGGGACAACGCCTCTTCGCAGGCGACAATGAAACCCGAATGGGACACCCAAGAAAGTATCTACAAATCGTTGTTGGAAGAGCTAGTACAAGCCCGCAATGTGCTTCATGCCGACTCGGCCACTACCGCCTACGGCAACGAATATTACAAACTGCCCTACGACGTGCTTTTGAACAACAACTACACGCTATGGGCCGAATTCGCCAACTCGCTCATCCTGCGCCACGCCTTGCGCATGTACGACAAAGAACCCACTTATGCCGACCCACTTCTGAAAGAGGCTTACGAATTTCCCTACGCCGTCATCAGCACTTCAGGCGGCATGGCCAATGGAGGTGCCATCGCCTTGTGGCCCAATTTGTTGGGTACGAACTGGGATGTCAACTGGTCATTCCGTGAGCACAAGAACCTCCGCATGGGCGAAACCGTCTGGAGTGTCGTTTCCTCTACCGACGACATGAACGGCAGCGGCATCTTCGACTACCGTACCTTCCTCTTCTTCGACACGAACCACAAGACCGACAGCTTCCCCGATGGTGCATGGCATCCTTACCCGCAGATTCGCACTGCCGAAACGCCCACCGAAGGAGGCTCACCCTACGCCCAAAGCCGTGACGCCAGCTACACCTTCAAAGGCCCATCATGCCTCTATTCGCCTTTCAACTACTACCTGACCCGCGACGAGCGCTACGTTCCACAAATCCTGGTCACCTACGCCGACGTGCTCTTCATGAAGGCTGAAATCGGGGCACGCGGCATCGGTGGCATCACCCTCTCAGGCATGGACCTCGACCAAATGCTTTACCAAGGCATCTACCAGTCGTGCCTCTTCTGGGCGCATATCCCGCAAAACACCAGCCGCTGGACCTATCTCTATCCGCAGTACACCCAATTCGCGGGTAGCTTAGACATTTGGGCCTTAGGACAAAGGATGACCTCCAACGTGATGAACCATGCCATCTATGGCAACCCCAGCTTCGATGGCAGCACCGAGGCCTATCTGAAGATGATCTACCAACAGCGTTGGCTCAACCTGTTCCGTCAGCCTTGGGAAGCCTGGGCTTTGGCACGTCGCACCATGAACACCCCCACCACTACCGACCATGCCAAACTGACTTCCTACCGTATGGAATATCCTCAAAAAGAAATAGAATATAACTTCGATAACTATTCCGCACAGGTGGCAAGAATGGCACATGGCGATACGCGTCAGACGAAGGTTTGGTGGATGGATTTCTAACAGTTGAGAGTTAAGAGTAAAATTAAAAACTGAATATGATGAAAAAGACATTGTTTTTCCTTATGACGATGGTGCTGAGCGTCGGGCTGATGGCTCAGACGGAGGTCCTTTTCGACTTCAATGACTATCTTGAAGAAGAACCCCTCAACGGGCAGCACGGATGGTTTGTCCGCCCGCACACCGCAGGCAATGGCGGCAACCCCATGTACACAGGTTACATTGGCCATTTCTGGAAGGGCGACCCTGCCCCGACCCTTGACGAGACCATGGGTGTATTCTCCGTGGCTTCGGGCACTGGCTTCGGCGATGTGGCCACACACACCCTCGACGAATACAACTTCGACTTCTCAACAGGCGGTGTCATCGAGGTGGAATGTGACATGTATCGCGGACTTTGGGGCCATCTTTTTGGCATCGGCTTCGACGGCAACAGCGATGGCGTAGTGCTTCCCCCATTTGCCACAGCACCTTCCCACAACCCTTGCGAGCCTCTCATGCCCAACCCCGAAAGCACCCTTCCTGATGGCGGCATCTATATGCTGACCACGGGTTATCGCCCCACCGATTCTTATTTCAGGTGCGGCGTGGTATTGCCCAACAATACGATGGCATGTAATTTTCAACCCGGAACGGAGATGGACTGCTGGTACCGTTGGAAGATTTCCATCGACCTCGACGCCAACAATGGCGCTGGTGCCGTCACCCTCTACACCATGACTGACCCCAATAGCGGCGAATGGGAACCTGTGCCAGAATGTCAAGGCGTGAATGCAGGTCTCACCCCAGGTAGCGGCGACAAATTTGACCCTGCCACGTGGAATGGAGCCTTCATGCTGAACAGCGGCATGGGCGGCTTCGACAACCTCAATGTCCGCCATACCCCTGGAGGTTTGGCTGCCCAGTTCATCGACTTTGCCGAGATTGGCGACCAGCTGGTTTACAACGAGCCTATCACGCTTCAAGCCACGGCCTCGTCGGGACTGCCGGTTTCGTTTGAGGTCACGCAAGGTCCTGCCACCATCGATGGAAATATCCTGACCCTCACTGGTGAAGAAGGTCTCGTCAAGGTGCGCGCCATCCAAGGCGGCGACGGCACCCAGTGGCAGCCCGCCCCTTCGGTGACCCGCTCGTTCTATGCCGTTGACCCCGAAAACTACACGCCCGAAATCACCATCCGTCGCCCATACGAAGGCACGAAGGTGCTGATGCCCAACTTCGATAATCCTGTGATGGTGGTGCTGAGTGCCTACATCGACCATGGCGACGTGCTCAAGTTCGAAGAAGTGAAATGCTCCGTCGACGGACAAGAGCTGAGCTTGAAGACCGACTACCCCAACGACCCGACCAATGGCTATTGGTACACCACTTGGACACCCTCTGGCCCTGGCACCTACAACATGACGGCAAGGATTACCCAAACTGGCGGCAAGGTCACAGCCGTGTCGAACACCTTCGAGGTGACCACCGACTATGACGACATGGTGGTATCGGCACTTAACGGCGAAGTGGTAGTGAACAACCAAGTGTTTACCAATTATGGCGAGTTCCCCTTCCCCACTCACGTCAATGCGTTCAATGCCATCAACCTGCACTATCAACACAATTGCGTGAACGGCAACTGCAAGCCCTACGACCACATGAGTTATGTCCGCGTGAAGAACTACCGTGGCGAGTGGGTGGAATTGTGCCGTTACCTCACCCCGTTCGGCATGGAATGTGAAGACGACGTCGACGTGACCGATTTCACCTCCTTGCTGCAAGGACTTGTCGAGTTTGAGTATTATTGCGAGATGTATGAGAGCACTGGCGATGGCTACAATCCCACCGCCCTCTTTGAATACACCAAAGGCACTCCCGACTATCCTTACATTGACATTCAAGAGCTTTGGTTTGGAAGCTATGCTTTCGGTGACTACGAAAACCTGTGCCCCGTCCCTGTCCGCAAGGTCGATTTTGACCCCTGTGTCGAGAAAGCCAACCTCCGTTTGGTAACCACGGGACATCACTGGAGCGACACCGACAATGGTGCTTACAACACCGGCAACGCCGCCGAGTTTTATGAAGCCACCCACAACATCAAGATCAACGGAGCCACTACTTACACGCAGCATCTGTGGCGCACCTGCAACCCCAATCCGGCAGGCTGCAACGACCAATTCGGCACTTGGGTTTATCCTCGCGCCGGCTGGTGCCCAGGCAGCATCGGTATGGTGTGGAACTACAGCTTGGACGACTATCTTGCCAACGGCAGCGCCGAACTGCTCTATGAGTTCGACCCGACCTACGTCGACCAATGCCATCCCAACTACCCCGACTGCGTCAACGGACAAAACGGTTGCTTGAATTGCCAAGATTCAAACAACCCCATCTTGATGGTGTCAGGCAAGCTGGTGACCTACAGCCACAACACCGACATCCTGACGGAAGTGCCCGAGCAACCCAACGTGGATGCCGAACCATTCCAAGTGAGCATCACACCCAATCCTGCGAGAGGCCGCATGACCATCACCACGGATTACGACAAAGGCAGTGTGAGTGTCCACATCATCAACGCACAAGGCGTCAAGGTGCGTGGCTTCAGCGTGAAAGAGACGGCCACCATCGATGTGAGCGACCTGCCTTCAGGCCTCTACTTTGTCCATGTGGTTGGTGGAAAGGTGATAACGAGAAAGGTCGTCATCCAAAACTGAAACTAACGCCTAAAGTCTATCGCGTAACCTGACGAACGGCTTTTCAATCAAAACATGCAACAGGTAGGAAGCCGTCATCATCATTAACCAATAGACGAAATAACCTACAATCCCGTGGCTGACCAACCACGGGATTTTTGCGTCAATAATTTGCACCATCATCAGATTGGTGAGGAACATGGCATACGACAAGATGCTGACAACCGAAACCGCTTTTCCGAAACCAGTCTTGTAGGACTTGATTTTCGAGAAAAACGGGAACCACAAAGCCACCGCCAAAGCCGACAAGGTGAGATAAAAGACGTTAGAGTACACGCTGCCAATGTTTCCTGGCAAAAGAATGGAAACAACAAACAACAGCAATCCAACGACCAGACTCTTCACAGCATGACGGTCCCAAAACTGAGGATAATATTGTTTCACCCATGCCGCCATAACGCCGATGTAAACATTGTCGCAACGCGAAGCAACAGTACGACGAATCCATACATCCCACATAAATGAATCGTACACTTTGTCAGTGACCATCGCCCTGTAAACCATTGAGATAATAACGAAAACGAGGCAAATCACCGGGACAGATTTCTTGGGATTGGCGAAGAGACAGGTCAAGGTCAAAAGCAAAGGGAAAAGGATATAAAACCACCATTGCACGGGCAACGACCACGACTCCCAGTAGAAATCCCAAAACGGCGTGACAAGGTTTTGCGTGAAAGTGGCAAAACGCCACATCGGAAAGGCCTGCAAATTGCCGCCTATAACCTCAAATCGCACCAAGAAATAGTAAACCAGCAAGATAAACAAATAGTTTGGCACAATCCTCAAGGCCGTGCGGGCATAGAACAGAAGCGTTTTGGGCCAACCCACCAAACTGTTGTTTCTTTCGGCATAAGCCAAAAACGACTTGCCAATAAGGTAGCCGCTCATCACAAAAAAGATGTCGACTCCATGCGGCAAAGGAATCTGTGTCAAAAAATGGAGCGCCGTGTCCTCAAGGTAATGCTTTCCGTGACCATGCACCACACAAAAGATGGCGAAAGCCCTCAGCAAATCCAAGCCGAAGACACGCTTGCGGTCAACCTCGATGCGCAGAAAGTCCTTCACCTTATTTGATTACTTTGGCTACGAAAGTTTGGTTGGCAGAGCGCAAAACCAGCAAATATGTACCTGAAGAAAGCGGGGCAAACATCTCACCTATCTCCACTCGGCTCATGCCTTTTTGAATAGTCCCCAAGCTATTGGAAACCAACAATTTTCCATCAACAGCATACACATTTGCATACCAATCACAAGCCTCATCCACCTCGATTTCGGAATAGCTTGAGGCCATAATCGGGTTGCCGACAATGCGAATCACGTTTTGTGTTTGAGCATTTTCGTTGATGCCGACAGAGGCATACTCGTAAGCCCCCATGTCAATGACATTGTCCCACACGCGCGGATTGCCGTCCAA
>Ga0310694_10001274_pt1 | contig 29146 bp, 52 predicted proteins | sample 174DNAGHGhighgp2_FD_203884 | JGI IMG/M metagenome (GOLD analysis project Ga0310694, IMG submission 203884) | Sheep rumen microbial communities from Palmerston North, Manawatu-Wanganui, New Zealand - 1742 DNA GHGhigh gp2 (v2) (version 2) | ecosystem: Host-associated > Mammals > Digestive system...
GCCTACGGTGGTTATCCACAAAAAAATTATAGGGGGGCGTCGGGTCTGCCCGTCACGCTTCCGTCTGCGGCTATTGTGTAGCGTTTAACCTTCCCATGCAGTTCTCCATGGCATACACGGCATACTGCTTCCAGATTGGCAAAATTGAGCGCCACGGACGGGTCGTTTATATTGTTCTCGTTTAGGTGTATCTTGTGGTGTATGATCTCCGCGGGAACGATTAACCCTTTAGCCAGGCAACGTTCACACAAACCGCCGACGCTTTTCATATAGCTGTCCCTGCAGTTTTGCCAGGCTTTCGTTTTGTAAAATTCGGATTGCTTTCCTTTGCTCATTGTGCCCACGCAAAAAGGCGACCTCGTTTGAAGCCGCCCTTTCGCTTTCGGAGAAATCATTTTCAACCCTTAACTTTTCGCGTTATCATATTAACACGGGTGAAAGTGTCACAACGTGTCACTATTAAATATTTTTTCAAAAATTCGAATCGCGCGCTTGTGCTTCTGCTTTACCGCTTCTTCGCTGGTCATCCCTAAACTGAAAGCAACGGCGACCCACGCGTTAAGCCTGCAGGGATTTCGTTTGTTCTCGGTTAGATACCTGGCTGTTAGTACCGCTCGGTATTCTGGGTTCTCTATCAGTTCGACGGCGTTTCGGATCTCGGCGTTCTTCTTTTCCAGGTTCACGAGTTCCGCTTTGTATTCGCTTTCCAGGTCGGCAAGCTCCGCAAGCTTATCGCCGACTTTATCCGTGACAGTGGCTTTGCTGGCTCCGCTGTCGTCTAATTGCAACGGATGGTACCCGAGGTCTGCTTCTATCTTCTCGATACGCTCCTGCAAGTACGCCATCCGCTCTCGAATCTTTACACTCTGCAGGAGGTATTGCTTTGCGGTCATCTTCTTCATGCATTCTCCCTTCTCTCGAAAAGCTCGCAGGATTCTTCCCCGCGCTTTGTTGTCTTTAGTGCGTCGCAATAATAAATCACGGCGTATGGATTAACACAAAACGCCTGGGCGCATCCCCTGCAGATTCCTTCTTCCTTCTTTTTGGGCTCCGCTTTGATCTCCTGGATGCTTTGTTCTTTGTTTTTCATGCTCCGCCCCCTTAAACAATGCCTGGGGTTATCCCCTGGTCAAGATAAATTGACTCGCCCTGGCTTATTGCCGCCCGCTTCTCAAACTCGGTTGGGGCTTTCCCTACGCATCTGATTTCTATTTCTTCTTCGACGCTTTTGAACTTCTCCAGGGCTTCCTGCTCGTTTTCTGCTTCTATCCATTTGGTCTTCCTTGCCCTGCATATATATCGATTCATCTTTTTACCCCTTTCGCTTTCAAACTGCAGACGTTGTTGGTTGCGTATGCGCAATTCTTTGAACAGTAGTCCATGTCCATGCCGACGATGCACCCGCGCTCCAGGACTTTTCCCGACGTGGCGCGGACTTCTGTGTAATTGTGGCATAACAAGTTGTAGGTCGGTTTCACGGTCGGATCATGCCTTATAATAACGACCTCGGTTGCTGGGTAGTCGGGTATCTGTTTCTTCTTCTTGGCTCTCTTTTGCTCCGCCTGGGTGACTTCCCTGGTTTGTATCTTGTCACACATATCCAGGGCTTCTTTAACCAGGGCGGTGGCCTGCAGGACTTTCGTCTTTACCCGTTGCTCCTCTGTGGTATTCCCTAAAGCTAACGACGCCCCGCCCAACTGGGTAAGCATATTCAAAAAACGCCCCTTCAGTTTTGTTAGCTGGTTTTGGTTCATTCTCTATCTCCTTCCCAGATCTTTTCACAAATTTCGAAATGGTCGCAACATTCGCAGGATCCTTCGTGATATTCTCCATCGCACTCGGTTTCCTCGGGCTCGGGCGGGTCTGGAATATAGCCGAAATTGTGCTTACCTGTTCCGAACGGCTGAAAATTATAACCTAGCATTCCTTATCCTCACCGCCTTTCTCTGCCTTTACATCATCCAGTGGTATTCCTTTCGATATGTAATAATCCATTTTTTGAGCATCAGTTTCTTTCATCCATTGTGGCTTATAGTATTCCCTTTTACGGGCATCGTTTGCGATCATCCATCGCTGTTTAGCGCGTTCGTACTCTGCTTTGGGTATCTCTATAATGAGTTTTACTGTATCGTTCATTTGCTCCCCCCTCTCATATCTGCGCCGCAACAAGGGCAAAAATTCATATCAAACTTTTTTATATAGTCCTTCATTTCCTGCTTTGGAAGTTCATCCAGTTCGTAACCGTGGGCATAGCCTTCAATTCCGACATGGCCACATCTTGAACAGACGACATCCATGTCTATGCTACATTCGGTCGGCCGTTCTTTGGGTATCCATTCTCCTTTGTTCTCCTCATCGTCGGGTTTTTCTTCAAACACGCATGACCATTTTGCGCACCCGTTTTCGGCATGAAACTTGCAAACATTACACGGTCTGTCGGTAAGACACGCCAGCATTTCTTCTCTTGTCATTCACTTGCCTCCCTCAAATTCTTGGAGCCTGGCTTTTGCCTTCGCGTAGATCTTCTCCAGCGTTCTTATGGTGTCGTTGTTCGCAAATATGCCCGCTTCATCTTCCTGTGTTATTTCCTGGTCTATGTCCGCCAGGGTTTCTATCAATATGTTCCTAGGAATGACCTCAACGGTCATGACTTTTGCGCCCTTTTCCGTAAAGGGATTCACGTCTTTGATAATGTCGCCTATTGTTACCATGGTTTCTCCTTCCTTAAAATTCCGTATAGCTAAAATGAATTGAACGCGATTCAAATAAACCGTTGCAAACGTAAACGCTCTGGAAATTCGGATGGTTAAACACTCCGTCGCCTTCATGCTCAAACCTCATCCGCCCGAACGGGATCAAAAGCTCGACCCCGTTTTCCGCAAACATCCTGGCGCGTTTCTTGCTGTCAAATAACCCGTTAAAATTCATAACCAGCGCAAACGGTACCTGCATTTCAAAAAGCCGCTCGAAAATCGCGTCACGCTTTGAAAACGGCGGATTGCTTACGACGATTTCCCCCTGCGGTTCTGCATAGTCGAAAAAGTCCTGCCCCGTCTTTATATGCCCGAACGAAACATCCAGCCCTGCTTCCTGGAATGTCTGAACGAATCGGCTGTCTTCCGTGTCAAACGGGCACCAGATCTTTTCGAATCCGTGATTCAAAATATAAGGCTTTATCATGTCGACGACGTTTTGCGGGCTGTAATACTCGTCCCCGCCTATACTCTTTTTTATTTCCTGCGAAAAGCTCATCTCATTTTCTCCCTTCTTTTCAGTTTTTAACCAGGCGCGCTTCCAGCTCCGAAAAGTTGTAAGTCTTATTCGTGCCGCCCTGGGTGAACTGGTTAACCTTCGGTTTTTGTTCCTTCTGCCTTCTGTTTCCCCACTGCCTTATTACCGCGTAGTGGCTTTTGTACCTTTTACCAGTGCTGGCAATATATAGGCTCAATTCCTCGATTAAACCTTCAAGCCCTGCGCATCTGATTTTCTGCAATTCTTCGTCCGACAGCAAAACGTTCGCGCACTCGCCGTATGTCTTTTTATTGGTATTGGTATTGGTATTGGTATTGGTATTGGTATTGGGGTTTGTTTTGGGTTGTTTTTGGGTTGTATCTGGGTTGTTTTTGGGTTGTTTTTGGGTTGTTGCGTTACTGTTACCCACGGGAGCCCCGCCCTTCCTGCCGTTTGCCGCCTGGCGTTCCGATAATTCGATGAATCGCATCATCTTCTGGCAGGTGACTTCCGAAAAATAATCGATATACGCGTCGCCCCTGGTTCGGGGTTTTTCTCCGTTTATCATGCGGATGAGGTTCTGTAATATTAGCCCCGCATCCGCTTCGTCCATTTCCAGAAGTCGCGGGTAGTCTTCCTCGTGAATCGTTATTCTCCTGGGCATTGTTTTCTCCTCTCGTAGTCCTTGCAAGCAGGCCGTGTTCTTTTCCCGTACGGGTGCCCCTTTGCACATCTCCCTTCTGCTTCGCTAAAACAGCCGAGGCAGAAGTTTTCGCACGACCCGCACTTGTTTTCCAGGTTCGTCCGCTTCATGCGATCTGTGCGCGTTGTAATGCGTTTCCATCCCTGGTCGCTTCTCCCCGCCTGTGCTATCGCGTTTATGATCTCCGATGCCGTGGCGTTGTCGGGCAGTTCGACTCTGTACTGCAGGATCATTTAATTGTTCTCCCCCATCTTCTCTGGTATTCTCTGTATTCCTGGGATGCTTCGTCGGTTCTCATCTGGCTTCCGTCCATGGTCGGAACGTAAAGGTCGGAATCGTAAACCCATCCAGCAGGTAACGGGTACCATTTTTTAACATTTCCGAAAGTCTGCTCATCTCCGTTTTCGAATGAGTGCCAGTAACCGTCCCTGGAATCCCAAACAGCGATGGCTATTTCCTGGTTGCTCGTCAAAACTGCTACGGGATCCGAGTAACCTTCGGAACAGATATCGGGCTTATAAATCATTGCGTCATTGTCGTGGTTCATGTTTTCTCCTTATCCAAAAAAAGAATCCATCTCGTAACTAAAATAAATTTTTTTCTTTGTGCCTTTGATTTCTTTGCTCCCTTCGATTCCTTCGTCGAACCGTACGCTCTTGGCTCCGCGATCCCTTAAAGCCTGGAGCGGTTGTATAGGAATCCATCGGGTTATGTCTTTGTCTATCCACCAGCAGATTATTCCCGCTTTTACTCCGTCTATTTTTGATTTCTCAAACAAGGCATCGAGCTGGGTTATCTTTGCGAACGGTAAGCGGTTCCCGCGTATGCTTTTGCACTCGACGTAATACTGCGTAGGCTTCTTGAATACGATAAAATCCGAAACGTTGGCGCGATCTTTGTACTGCATCGTCTGGTCTGGGATTCTGTCGATGGAAACGTTCGGAACTTTTCTGAAGCTGTCTCCGATGATCTTTTCGAACTGCTTCCCGCGGTTTTTAGTCGTAAAACTTCCCATACCGTTTGAAGTATTCCTCCCTTCCATGCTCCGCTTCGTAAGTTCTCTGGGCTATGATCTGCAAGTCGCGGTCGTGCTCGTTCTTGTCGTGTAATTTGCGGTGACACTCGGGGCATAACCAGACCCAAAGGCCATCGTCGTTTGCCAGTTTCCGCATCCCTGTCCCGTGTAAACAATGATGGCGCTCCAGGGGCGCGGTTTTTATCGTCTGGTGGTAAGTGCGGCAAATAAAACAATTCGCCTGTTGTGATATTTTGCTCGGCTTATATCCCATCCTTTTCCCCCATCTGCTTTATCATTCGTTCCTTTTCCTCGGGGGTTATCGTTTCGATTCCGAGGTCTTTTGCTTCCTGGATAATTCCCTCGAGTAAAATATTCATTTCTCGGGCGTTGAACTCGGACGAGCCTTTGTAGATCTTGTAATGCGTGAACTCGCGCCCCTCTACGTGTCCTTTTCCGTATTCCTCGTAGTATTTGAAAAAGCCCTGGATGTTTATTCCAGATAACACGCTGATAAACTCCGACTGCCCGTATCTTTTGAGCATTTCCAGATAAACGGCATCCTTGCTCTGTGGCGGCGTCATCGCTTCCGCTATCTGGGTGATTAAAACCCATGCGTATGCATTCGCCGCCAGGCTTCTCTTTTGGTGGTACGGGCTTATCTGGAACTCTTTATCCTGCGGTTGCTGGGTTAGCCACTCGATTAGCTGGATGGGCTTTCCGAATTTAAGAACGGGCATACTCTATAAAATCTCCCTCCGCGGTTTCTCTCATCATCTGTACGTTCGTGGGCTCGGACAGCTCGGGGTATTTTTCCTGCAATTTCCGACGAACGCGGGTCACGGTTTCATAGTTCGGGAATCCTTCACTCAAAAGAAAACGACTAACGGAAACGGAAAGATCAAAGCCCATCTTTTTCAGAATCCAGTAATAAAGAATGCGGTCATCTGATCTCGCGGCGGGGTATTCTTCTAAAATTGGCTTGACGATTTTTTCCCATTTGCTTATTCTTCCCATCGTGATCTCCTTTCTTTATGAAAACGGCAACTCCTCAACCAGTCCTTCGGGAACGCTCAAAAAGTCGGTGCCCTGGGTGCCCTGGTTGGTGTCCTTCTTTGACTCCGCGAACTCGATCTCCTCAACAATGATTCGCACGTCGTAAACCTTCTGGCCTTCCTTGTTCGTGTAGTTGTTGTTCTGAAGTCTTCCAGCTACAAGAACCTTGGTGCCCTTCTGCAGGTACTTTTCGACGAACTCCGCGATTTTTCCGAACGCGGTACAATTAAAGAAGTCCGCATCGGGTTCCCCTTCCTTTTTGAACCTGCGATCAACTGCGATGGAAAAGCGGGCAAACTTGGTGCCGCTGTTACTGCTGGAAATTTCGGGATCCCTGGTAAGTCTTCCCATCTCTATGACTTTGTTCATGCTTCTTCCCCCTTCCTCATATCCTTGCGGTACTTCTTAATCCTGGCGTGCTCTCTGAACATCCCGAACGGTTTATAGTTGCGCTGGCTTCTCTGGCTGTTCTTTTTCTTGCTTTTCATTTCTTTTCTCCTTCCAGTTTCTTGTTGATCTGTTTAAGCAGGGTGGCTTTCATCGATGCGTATGCTTTTCCGTCGAATCCCTTCTTTGTGGAATCCTGGAACCATCTCTCAAAGTCTGTGCCGCCCGCTCTTTTGTAAAGTTCCGCGAGTTCTTCCTTTGCGGCGTTCTCATTTGCCTTCTGGTCTGCTTCGCTGTGTGCTTCTATCTTGTCGTCGTCGTCGCAAGCTATACCCAAAAGTGTGAGGACGGTGTATCTTCTTGCATACGTCAAAGCGGAACCGTAAGCCTGGGCTTCATTCATTCGAGTACTTGACGGAACCACAATGCGGGCTCCCCGTCTCCATTCGCCATCTATCTCCGCCTCAACATATTCGATGGGATTTCCTGCGCTGTCCTTATCCCCGATATATGTCACGCGCATCTTTGGGATTGTTATTCCCTGGCGGGCTATGTCTGCAAGGCTTGCGTAGTGGTAGTTGTGGCCTTCGGATTTGTTTCCGATGATTTTGGTTTCTTCCATGTTTTCTCCTTTACTTTGTGAAATAGTGATTCCCGTATTTGAAAAGCGGTTCGTATCCTTCGCGGTACCCGCCCCTATTAAAGAAAAGCGCCCCCTCGCTTTCGTCCCATCCGTCCATTACCATCGCCAGGGCTTCGTGGCAGTCCATGCTTCCTGGCTCCATTCCTGCGGTGTAAAACTGCCCTGGGCGGTATATAACCTCGCGGATGCTCTGGCCGTCTTTTTCTGATCTATTGAGAACGACGCACATAACCAGCGCCATCCCTTTGCTTCCTTCCCCTTTTGCTTCCGCCATCGCGATTTGCTCCAGGAGATCCATTTCCTCGTATGTTAGATTCAAGAAAAGCTCCTCGGGCTCGTATGCGGTGTAGTGGATTTCGGGTATTTCGATGGGGCTTTCGCTGATTTTGGGAAGCATGACAGCCTCGGATATAATCTTCGGGGTGTCCCTGGCTACCTGGCTGTGCTGGAGCTGGCTCGTCGTCGAACCGTAAGATGCGGCTCCGATTGCCGCAAGAACGATAAGAAAATAGATAAAGTTAATTGTTCTTTTCATGATCTCTCGCTTTCAAAAATTCGGTGAATCTGTCTTCTGGTACCCTGCGTAGTTTCCCGATTCGGATGACCTCGCCGCCGTTTTGTTCGTATTCTTTCAAAAGATTAAAAGCGGTGGTTCGCTTTATGCGATACAATTCTTGGATGTCCGAAGGGGCTAAATAACTACTCATTCACGTCTGCCGAGAATTGTTCGGCAAAAAAAATGGCCTTGAACTCGGCGTCGTCTACGTCTGGGAAGATCTCCCGAAACTTCCGCATCTCCGTCTGTGTGAACTCGCATGTGTTCCCGAGTTTGTTGTATAAACTCTGCGGCGACATCTCCAGGCCTGCGGCTACTTCCCAGAACTTCTTCCCGTTTCGTTTCGTTACTTCACGAAACTTGGTGCTGTCTGTCATTCTTTTTTCTCCTTCCTTTGTGGTTTTCGGTTCACGGGAACCGTTAACGGTATATTATCGTCAAGCGTGAGATTAGTCAATTATTTTTGACAAAAAAATTTTGTGACGTTAATATTTACCTAAAGAAGGGAGGTGGAATTATGAATGAAACCGAAAGAAAACAATACCTGGTCGACTTTGGGAAGCGTGTTCGCTATTATCGGGAAAAGTTAGGGATCACTCAAAAAGAACTCGGCATCCGTGCTGGTTACGTGAACGGGGCAAACCCTGCAGGCTCCATTTCAAAAATTGAACTCGGGCAGATGGATATTTCCCAAACTAAAACTGCCGAACTTGCCGCCGCTCTCGGTGTCGAGCCCTATGATTTGATCGTGTCCCCGCAGGTGTCCCGTCTTCTCAAATATGCGGAACTTATCCAGAAGGGAGACGACCATGTGGATATATAACGGATACGCCCAGGAACGCGTTACAATGCCCGACACGGGGCTTGTAAAGGTTGTGTCGATAAAGATTAAGGGCAACGGGAAAAAAGCCGAGCTCGACGCTTTCCGACGACTCCAGGATAAAATTAACGGGCTTTCCCATTCCCGTTTGCTCTTTTCTGAAGCCATCGGTTTATACCTGGCGGATATTGAAAAGAATCTGAAGCCTTCATCCGTCAGAAAAGCCCGCATCGAACTGGGGTCGATAATTAAGATCACGGGCGACGCTTATATGGATTCAATTACGGCGGGATTCATTCGTAAGAAGTTCCTGCAGTCTGGAAAAGAAAATAGAACCCTTAACGGGTTTTTAAAGATTTTTAAAACCTTCTGGATGTGGGCTTATCGGAACGACCTGGTGTCTTCTCGGGAAGTGTTCGATAAATTGACCCCGTTTAATGACACTCCGAAAAAGGAACGGATCCAGGATAAATATTTAGAAACGGATGAGGCGGCGCTTCTCCTGGATAACATGACGGAACGACGCTGGCTCCTGGTAACAAAATTCCTGCTTTTGTCTGGCCTGCGGGTCGGTGAGTTCGTTGCCCTGGATAATACCGACGTCTGGGGGCGCAACATCCGCGTTTCGAAAACATACGACGAAAACAACCATCTGATCACGTCCGCCAAAACCTATGAAAGCCGCCGAGACGTATTTATCCAGGCGGAACTTCGGGAAGTGATAAAAGACATCCAGGAATACGCAAAATGGCAGGCGGAAGTCTTCGGGTATGAATCCGAAATATTCCTGCCCGACGCCGACGGCGGTCGCCTTCACTATGAAGCCTATTTGAAATACTTAAAAGAAACATCGGAGCGGGTCTTAAATAAGCGCGTAACCCCTCATACGCTCCGCCACTCCCATTGTTCGATGCTTGCGGCATCTGGGTTCCCACTCGAGGCTATTTCCGCCCGCCTGGGTCATTCGGATTCCAGGATAACAAAGGAAATATACCTACATAGAATGAAAGAATTAAAAGAAAAAGAAAACAAACAGCTGGACGGCATTCAACTAATAAAAAAAAGCGGGGCTTAATGCTCCGCTTTTCTTCTATGATCTACCAGGGGTTCGTCCTTGTCTATAATCCAAAGGTTCCCTATTTTCTTGGCGGTCTGGAAAGCTCCGCGCAGGGCTCTTTGTCTGGCCGTGGCGGGGTCGATCCCGTGACGCTCCGCCCATTCCTTAAGTGTTATAAAATTATCCATTTTTGCCCCCTTGTTTTTTATCCAACATTATCCAACAACTACATACCCGCCGTAGACCTGGTCTTGGTATTGACCGAACTCGGCGAGGAATCCTTCAAAGTGAACGCGAACGCCCGTCCAGTCGTCCTTCTTTATAACTTCAGTGACGGTTCCCAGATTTCCTTCCACGCTTACCAGGTCGCCGACCTTTACGTTCTGCTCTCTCTTGCTCATCATCGTGTTCTTCATGCCTTGCTCCTTCCTGGGGGCTTGCGCCCCCCTTCGTTTTTTATATCCTGCAAACGCTTACCCATTCACCGTTGTTCTTTACCAGGTCGTACTCGTTGCCTTCGTACTTTATCAGATATTCCCGAACCGCTATGCCTTCGCATTCTCTTTCCAGATCTCGCAGGATGGTTCCGTACCTTAAAATGTCGTCCGCGATCTTCTTCTCTGCTTCTTTCATCTGTAATATCCTCCTCTCTTGTAAATATTCAAGGTCGCCTGCAGGAATGAAACGCGCTTCGCGTCGCCCTGCTTCTTCGCTTCTTCTAATGATCTCTCAACCCTTGCGATGTCCTGCTTTGTTATCTTCTTCATATTGTGACTCCTTCCTGGGGGCTTTCGCCCCCGTTGCTGGTTTTCAATACTTAATAAAAACTTCCTCTTTTTCGTGGTATGCGAGGTCGTGCTTTTCTGCGTAAGCTCTGGCCATATCTTCCTCGCCAGGTAAGAACCATCCGTAGGGGTTGCCGTTTGCGTCCTGGGGGTTGCCGTTCTTGTCGGTGATAACGTAAATGATCTCGGTGTGCTTTGTCATGGTGTTTTTCCTTCCTGGCCTGTGGCCTTCGGTGCTGTTTTCTTTGTTCTGATGTTATAATACTACGCAAAAGTAGTATTGTCAAGAAAAAAATAAAATATTTTTTTAAAAAGAAAAACGCCGCTCGACTTTTTGCTCGAGTGACGCCTTTTCTTCCAGTATTCATGCGGTTTTCAAGTGAGACACGTGTTCTTTTTTTTTAATTTATTATAGTTCGCTATCGTTCATTATGTCCGCTTTTTCTGGCCTTCGTAGATCTCCCCGCGTGGCGCCTGGGTGTTGCCTGCTCGACTTTTTGCTCAACTAAAAAAGCCCCCCACGGATATTCCGCAGGGGGTTATGAGGGATATATGGCCTTCAAGCCCTAAAAAGGGCGGTGAAGCGATTAAGTGGCGATGCGGCCTTCGTTCTTTCCGAAATAGCAATAATGCCAGTAGTACATCGGAAGGTTGCCGCCGTACGCGTTCCGCAAGTCTTCATACCGTTCGATATACGCCTGCGGGTTAAATTCTGCGGATGCCTGGCGCACTTCGTGCATTCCGTACGTCGTAAAATGCATCCAAAGCGCCGCAGGGTCGTTTCCAAACGCCGCCTGCAGATCGGGGTATTTGTTGAAATAGAAAACGGGATCAAATACGGGTGAAAAATCGACGCCCATATAAATCCATCCCGCGAGCTCTGCGCCGCCTTCGTAGTCGGTGTTGGAAATATTCATGTCAACTTTTCCAGGAACTCCCAAAACAGCGCCCGCGGATGTATACTGCCAGACCTGGTACTTATTCACGTACTGCGGGGCGGAACCGTAACGCGCGACCCATTTGTCGTACGCTTCCAGGCGCGACGAATCCAGACGGTCTTTAAAGCCCGAAATATCGGAGGCGTATATTCCCGTTTTTCTTCCTGCCGCTTTCACGGTTTCACAAAATGCAATGCACGCATCTGTATTTCCGTCACGGGTGACTGATGTCGGGATTTCCAGATCTATATAACAAGGGAACTCGAAATTTTTTCCCGATATGATCTGCAGGAAATATTCTGCATCGGCTTTTCCCGCGGCGGCGGTCATGAATCCTTTTCCGCCCATGAAATAGCATCCCAGTTTTATTCCGCGCTTCTTTGCTTCCTGGTAATTGTATTCGAATGTGCGGTCTTTGAATCTGCCGCACTCGCTTCCGCCTGCTTTTATAATCGCAAAACGGATCCCGCTTGCTTTTACTTTGTCCCAGTCAATGTTTGGCTGATAGATTGAGACGTCTATTCCGCTCTGTTCCATTCGTCATTCCTTTCTGTCGATGTTTGACGCGTCTGCAAGGCCTTCACCGATAACGTAAGCAATGACCGTCGCGCCTGCCATAATGAGCGCGGAGACCTGCTCTGCGTCGCTTGCGGAATCTCCGAAATACACAAGAAGCATCGATACAAACGTTGCAATGCTCAACCAAAACTTGCGAGAGGTCAATTTCTTTTTCCAATCCATTTTTTATTCTCCTTTCATGTGTCCTTATAGATTTCACGAATTTGGATCAATTCGAGAATCGTGTCCTTTGTGTCCTTGCGAAGAAATTCGAGGAACTCATCGCTTTTGAACTCGTCTTTGACCGTGTACTGTGAAACGATGTCGATGATCTTGTTCTGCTTGACTCCGATGTACTTGTCCGAGGCGTTGATATGATTGAAGGTAATCCAATTCACATATTCATCGAAAATGACCTCGACGATGTACTTCCCTAAATAGTCGTTATAATCTTCGGGCTTCTTGAGATTGCTTTCGAGTGCGAGCAGGTGATGTCTCACAAAGTCGAGTTGCTGGCGGATGATGTTCCGTTCGACATCAATCGCACCGATTCGCACGCTTTGGGTATGTATTTGGAGCATATTCGTTTTAATTAGAACGAAAGCTCCAATAATACAGACGCCCAAAAACAAAAGAATTGAGACGGCATTTGAACTCGTCAACATATTTGAAATCGCTTCCCACATTACACGTCACCACCTGCTACAAAGTCGCCTGTTCCGCTGTTATAGATATAATTGCCCGACATAAAATCAAACAGGCAAGGCACATCGTTCGAGTCTTTCACAGGAACAGCATCAAAAACAAGAACCCCGCCCTTGTAAATCTTTAGATAGTACAAACGCGCCTTTGATATGCGCTGATTATCCTGCTTGTACAAGAAGTAAATGTCGTTATTGCTCCATGCTCCGAGATTCACCTGCGTTGAGCCTGTGAAGATTGTCGAACCGTTCTTTTTAGCATAATAGTTGCCAAGTTCGATATCAGCATAAATATTCTGACCCAACGAGTCGCCATTCCAACGCGCGCCATCGAAGTCGTAGTAAAATGAGCCGCCATAATTGAATAGACGCCAATCGTGATTGTCGTCCGTACAGTTTCCGATCAGAACTTCGCCTGTGTTCTCTGTCGGCATGATTCCCGCCTTCAAAACGGTCGTGAGGTCGGGCTGTATGCCAGTCGTGAGCCATTGTGTGCCTGTTCCTTCGATGTACTCGATGAGGTGCAAGTTGTGCGCCTTGACATATTGCAGGACGATATATCTGACCGTTATCGAAGCACCTGTCTCGTTATTTATTCCGATGTGGTCGGTGTTGGTCGTGATATTTACGTCTGCGGTGTTGTAAAACGTTCCGTCGTCTGCGATGACCTGCGCGTGAAGAATCAGAGCGATTGCGCCCTTGCTGACGCCTGTGTCTGTCCATGTCTGCGAAGCGCATGAGAGCGATGTCAAGTCAAGGGTCTTTTCGAATACATCGCGTCCGTCAACCCATGAGCCGACCTTCCTCTCGGACAGGCTGTATTCAACCGAATATCCGCCACCGCCACCGCTTGAGACCGTGTCCATGACAACCCAATCAATTTGTCCGTAAGTCTGCCCCGTGTTCGTGTAGACATTGAAAGTTAGTGTGTCGTTTGCCGAATCGTAAACAACTGTCGGGGCTTGCACGACGATTATTCCGCCCCATTGTGATAATGGGAGAGCATTTACAGCAAAAACGACAGGCGCGACGTAATCGTTCTGCAAATTCAGAATGACCTGCGTGTTATCATATATTGCGACATTTGTTTGATGTATTACTTCATGCGTAATGCTTCCGCCACCGCCGCCGCTGATATAAGCGTTTATCCATTCGTCAGCGTTCGAGTCGTAGACCAAGGCTTGACCGTCTGTCGGGCTCTGTATGTTGACATCGTCCAATCCGCCAAGAGTGGAAGAACCACCGCCACCGCCGAGATTTTGGTCGATGATGTCCATGTTGTCATTGAATAAAGCGCGGAAATCCCCGAACTGATCACTCGCGTCGGGTTTTTCAAGATTAAAATTCGGTGTAAATGTTGCCATGATTCCCCCTTAATTCCAGGACGGAACATTTGACCATTTGTCGTCAAATGCACCTTTATTTGTTCCGCTCACATTCCAAGCTGAAGCGGACGAGGCATCTTTCGTGTACGCCGTCAAAGGCTGAACTCCAACGTTCGTGTAACGATTGCCGTCGCTGTCGTAATACCAATATGCGTCGCCGTATACATCTCGATGTAGTTCTCCCGAATAATACAACGTGAAGCCCTGGAACATTGAAGCCATATTTGAAAGACTTGAAAAATCCCAATCATCGAAATCAGAAACGTCAAGAAGTGCCGAAGTTCCGCCGAACATTCTCTGCACATTTTCGAGTGATGATGTATCCCAATTTGCAAGGGCTGAAACGTCGGAAATCCAAGGACAAAACTCAAACATACTCGCAAAAACTTTCGCACTTGAAACGTCCCAATTTTCGAGACCGTGTAAGGAATGGAGCGGATAATTTGAGGCAAACATATTTCCGAAATTCTCAACCCTTGAAACGTCAAAGTTTTCCAATCCCTCAAGGTTTGAGAGGCTGTTTCCAGCAAATGCACTCGCCACGATTTCAAGAGGCGGATTCCATAACGCAAGCGGTGACAAATCGGTCAAACCGAGATTGCCGAACGCTTCATTGATGTTCTTTAGGCTTGAAACGTCCCAATTTTCGAGACCGTGTAACGAGTGAAGATTCCCGCAACTCCTTAAAATTGCGTACATATTTTGAACATTTGCCGTGTTCCATTTGCTCAAAGGCTCGAGGCTCGTGATTGCTGAACCATTGAACATTAACTCCATATTTTCAAGGCTTGAAATGTCCCAATCTGCGAGGGGTGTCAAATCGGTCAAATGCTGACAAGTTGCAAATGCTCCGCCCAATGTCGTTACCTTTGAGACGTCCCATTTTTCCAGACCATGTAAAGATGAGAGTTCCGTAGCACTGCCAAAAAGTCCGCCCATATCGGTAACATTTGAAACATCCCAATCTGACAAAGGTTCGAGCGAGGGGTTCGCCCCGCAACCTTCAATTAGTCCTCTAACGTGAGTGACTTTCGAGACGTCCGCATATTTTAATTCGTCAATGTCTGTGACGTTGTTTGAAGTGATAAAGCCTGCGTATCCGCCGAGTTCTTCAGTTCTCCAATAAATAGACGAAACCTTTGTAACACCGTGATTCATGGCGGGGTCACAATAGGTAACGCCGTCAAGATTGTTGACGTTTGCAGGACGCAGGAAAATATATCCGTCGTCGTAAATGTCGCCACAGAACCACCGCCCATAATAGCTATATGCAGGGCGCGTGATATTGCCGTGATCAACGACCGTGACGGTCTGCGAGACTTCCTTCTCAACGAGCAAGGTTTCCTCGTCGTAGATATATTCGCGTCTGTAGTGCGCTTTGACCGTAACATCTCCCTCTGTGTCGAAGGCTGTTCCGAGTGGCGGGTCAAATGTGATGTGCGCGAGGTCGTCCTTTACCGCGTCCATGAGGTCGCCGTTTTCGTCGGCAACATAAAACAAATACTGCCCTGCGTAGTTCACGGAACCGAGCGGGACAAACGGATGAGAAAAAATCACAGACTCGCCTTTTCCAGAATCTCCAAGGGTGTAGTCGTGACCGCTTCCAAAGATTGTAAATGATAAATTTTCTATGGTGTAACTCATGACAATTCACTCCAAAGTAACGCCGAATCTGTGACGGTCATATAAACCCTCGCAACGTGTGAACCCTTGCCTGTGATTCTCTGACCCATGTTGTGTGGGAATGGAATTTTCCCTGCGAGTCTTCGGTCTGTGTATTCTTCCGTCCAAACAGGCTCATCGTCCACGGTGATTTCGATTTTGATAATTGCCGATGCGGAAAGATCGCCGTCGCAATCAAACATGAAGCCCATTCTCTGAACATCCACCGTCTGGTTGAACTCAATCTCTGCGACCTTTGTTTTTGTGCTTGTTACGGTCAAGGGTTCGGTGTTTTTGGTGTGCAATAGCCAAAAGTTTTTCCCGCCGATTTCCTGTCCGTTCGCGTAATCCTTCGAGAGACCTGCGACCGTTTTTGAGAATCTGTCCTGCGCTTCTGTGAGGCGCGGATTGTCGCCCGAGCAAGTGACTTTCATCGTCCCGCCGATTGTATATGTGATCTCGGTGATTGCTCCGATGTCGTACACGCCTGCTTGATTGTCAACAAAGGTTAAGACGTCCGCGGGATCGTATGTCGGTACAAGGGGCATCTCCGCTTCATACGGTACGTAATAAACGCCGTCAAAAATGTTGATAATTTCCTGCAAGGCGTCCTGGCGGTTTGACGCGTCCGTGAATTGCAAAAACGGATTGATCCCGAGATCGAGAACGATTCCGCCCGTGTTGGTGTTGCTGACGTACTCCTGCACGCCTTCCTCTTTGTCCGTCGCATAAAGCCCATCGTAGGTCGTTCTGAAATCGGACAAATTAGAACTCAACCTAAACCTTGCGGAAACGGTGTCGGCCGAAATAGATCCATATACGCCCAAATACAGAAGACCGTCGCGCCCGATATATGCGAACGCGCCGAGATATGCTCCGAGATAACCGAGAACATCTCGCCATGTAGAAACATCGGAGACGACATCTGCGAAGCCTGTATTCCTAGTTCCGTTCGGAAGGGTCACAACTTGCGCGCTCGTCATGCCGAGAGTTACGCCACAAGCTAAACACATATCGGTCAGCCATTCGTAGGGTTTCTTGATCGTATTGTTCAACGACGGTGAAAAAGTCACGTCATCAAATTTGATCATCGCGTCAAACGCGGTGATTGTTATTTTGCTTGCGCTCTGTAACGCTTCGGTGATGATGTACGTTCCCATAGGTACGACATCAGATGCGCCGTCAAGTTTAACAGAGAGAGAGATTTCACAGCCATATAACTCATATCGCGATACGCTGGGAAGATTGACCTCGAGGTTCAACTGCGAAGCATATACCGAACCGATTTCGATTTTTTCTCCCGATATTGCGCGAGTGATCTCTCCTGCGATGATGTCTTCGTCGTCGAAAGAAATAGGAGCGGGTGTCTGAATCTCTCCGCTCCAATGAAAAATACGAATGTCGTCTTTGATTTTTGTTCTGAAATCTGCGCTCGTGCTATACATCGCAACCTCTTAAAATTCAATCAAGTCAAACGAGAGATTATAAAGCCCGATTGTTCCGCTCGTGTTGTCCGAATCTTTCACAAGGTTCGCGGCAAAGTTTCGAATCCTCATTGATCTCTGCTTGTATGCGTTCGTAATCGGGTCGTAAATGTCTACGGTGAGTGCACTCGTTGAGTTCGCCCATCCTTTGAAAGTGGCAAGCCAAAAGGACGAAACATCAAAAGACGCCGCCACGGTCAACTTGTCCATTCTCAATACGTCAATGACGTCTGTCCCTGCTTCTGTCGTCATTGCATTTTCGACGACCGCAGATGTTTCGTTCCAGTCGGTAGGAACAGGGATGGGTGTATTGTTTATCTTTGTAGGAAAATCTTTGAGTTTGCTCATTTGCCTCTCCTCAACGACATCATCTGTTGTGCTGTCAACAGGACAGACCCAAGGTTGTTATTGTCAATCGAGACGTTGATGACGGTGTCTCCGCCGTTTCCGAGAGCCTGCGTCATTCCGTTTACGATCATTGTCTCAAGGTTTGACAAAGGAAGAACCGCTTCCGCTCCTGCTTCACCGCCGCCTAAAAATCTGCCGTTCTGCATTCCGAATATTGTCGGGTTTGTAAGTATTCCACCGTTCGCATACCAGTCGACGTTAAACTTTGGCAAGGAACCCTGGCCACCTATTCCATACGGGGCAACGCCGCCCGTGACGGATATATGCGGCAATTTGATGTCAAAGCCCTCATTAAACAGAGCACCGAGTGAGTCCCAGATTTCTTTTATCTTGTCGTAAATCTCGCCAAACTTTTCAAACGCACCGTCCTTAAAGTTTTGAAACGTTCCTTTTACATTTTCCCATCCATCTGACGCGTTCTGCTTCACGGTTTCCCATGCGCTCGCGGTGTCTTCTTTGACTTTGTCCCACGCGGTCGTTGTATCCGTTTTCACGGTCTCCCACGCGTCTGACACGCCGCTTTTTATTTCTCCCCATGCGTCTGATAAATTTGTTTTTATCTCGTTCGCCTTGTTGGAAATGTTGTTTCCTATGGTCTGCCATCCTTCGGAAGTGGTGGTGATGTACCCGTCAATGTCGCTCTTTAAATCTTCTCCAAAGAGCTGGAAAGCGCCCTTGTAAACGTCGAGGGCTTCCTGCAGAGAATTGAAGTCAAACATCTCGTCAAAGAACCCGCCGTCACCGAACCATGAAAAGTTCCGATACCATTCCGCGTCTGAATTTCCGAGGGTGTCCATGATCGGCGCGAGGACATAGTTGTCGAGAAGTTTTCCCACGGCTCCGCCACCGACGGCCGCCGCGAATCCCGCGAGCAGGCTTGTTCCCAAAGTAGCGCCCGCCGCGGTTCCTGCCGCTCCTGCTCCGCCGCCACTAAACAGGGATCCTATTTTTGCGCCGAGACCCAAAGACGAAAGTGCCTTGCCTGCCTTTGCAAGTCCGCTAATGCCGTGGCCTATTCCGCTTATCGCCCTTCCAGATATTGAAAGTGCGGGCGCGATTGCCGCCAGTTTTCCCAGGTTCTCTATCAGCTTTCGCTGGTCTTCGGGACTCATAGCTTCCCAGGCTTCTCTTACGCTGTCCAGGATGGGTTTTAAGTCTTTGAGAACATCAACAAGAACGGGTAAGATCTCCTCGCCGATTTCGGCACCCAGAACTTTTAACTCGTTCATTGTGGTTTTAAATTCATCCGCGGGGTCAAGCGTTGCGCTGAAAGTCTTTTCCAGATTTCCAGAAAAGTCGTCCATGCTCGCGTTTATTTCCGTGAATGAAATAGCCCCTTCGTTTATCGCGTTGTATAACTGTGCGAAAGCTCGTGAGCCAAATATTTCCTCGGTCGCCGCTAACTTCTCCGCTTCGCTTGCGGAACTGCCCATCAGAGCTTCCCATTCGGTTATTACGGCGTTTAAATCGGTGCCATCGCTTATTGCTTTGACCATCGCTTTTCGCAACGCTGTAACGCCCGTAGACGCGTCTACGCCGTTCTTTTCCATTTGTCCCAAAAGAAGCGCCGCTTCAGACACGTTGTAGCCCATTTCTTTGAGCGACAACGCGTTAGCCTGGAGTATGTTTGCCAGTTCGTCCGCCGAGGCTCCTGTCTGCTGTCCTACGGCGTTTAAAACGTCGAGAACGTTTGCCGCGTCTTTGGTGTCAATGCTCCACGCCGCCATCATAGCTGAAACATTATCGATGGAAGACACAACATCGGTATTGTTAAGCTGTGCGAACTTTATAAATGCCGCGGATAGATCTTCAAGATTCTGCCCCGATAAGTCAAAACGGGTATTAACTTCTGCGACTGAATTTGCAACGGTCGAAAAGTCTGCAGGAATCGTTGTCGCTATGTCTTCGATTATTCCCTGCATTTCTTCCAGGGCTTCGCCCGTGGCTCCCGTTCTTGCGATAACGGAATCCATCGACTCATCGACTTCTTTCCACGCGGAAACGCTCGCGGTACCCAGCGCCGCTATTCCTGCGGAAACTGGCATCAACGCATCGCCTAATCCCGATATTTTATCGCCGACGGAAGATACCCTCTGGCCTAGCGCATCCATGTGTTCGGAAACGCGTGCAACCATCGCCTGGGAAGCGGTCGGAACTTTTGACAACTGCCCCTCCAGGTTCTTCAGTTCGTTTTCGGTTTCGATTATTTCGCGTTGCCACGCGTCGTACTGATCCGCGGTTATCGTTCCGTTCTTCAGTCCGTCGTTCATCTGATCTTGTACGGACTTTAACTGCGCGAGCTTGTCTTTGGTCTGGGTGATTTCCCGTCCCAAAAGCTCCATTTTTTGTCCGAGCAGAGTTACGTTGTGCGGGTCAAGTTTTAATAACTTCTCGACGTCTTTGAGCTGGCTCTGGGTCGTCTTTATGTCTTTGTTGACGCCTTTTAACGCCTGCGACAGCCCTTTTGTATTGCCGTCTATTTCGATTGTTATGCCCTTTATTCTGTCGGCCATCTTGTTATCCTCTAAAACTTATTCATGTCTTCCTGGGTGGCTAACGTGTTCCATTCTGCGTGATCGTTTGCCATCTCGATAAACATATCATTGACGAGCCCTATTTCCAGCTTGTCAAGGTCGTCAAGTGAAAGCCCGACTTGCAAACAACGCAACATAAAAAGGGCGGTTGTCATCGGTCGGTCGGTCGGGCGACTTATTTTTTTGGTGTTGAGGTTTGTTCTGTGTTTATTCTCCACAACTCGATAAGCTGGGGTAACACAACATAGATCGAAAAGGTTGTGAGCTGGTCGAGCCAGTCGTTCATGTCCTTTTCTATTGACTCTCTTTTGAGTTCGCGGCCTTCCGCCTGCGCGTTCATGCAAAACGCGATATTCTCAAAAGCGTTTAAAGATTCGATGGGGGCATCTTCTCCTGCGTCCAACTTTGAAAGCATCTCGATGTCCCGAAAAAGATCACGCCCAAAGGCCTGGCGGTAGACCCTGGGGGTCGCCGCCGTCGCCTTGAACTTCATTTCTCTGCCGTCTATGACGATTGTTTTTTCCATATTTCCCTCGTTTTCCTTTTAGGTGTACTGGTGAACCGCGGTGAACCATCCAGCGTATTCGCTGTCGCCTTCTACGCACTTCGAACGAACGATGCGCATTCCGTTGCTGTCAATAGGCAAGGGTGATGCGGTGATGGTGCTGGTTTCGGTGACAGGCTCTTTGCTCTCTGTAAGCGTTCCGCTGGAAACTGCGGGGCGTGATGCAGAGCAAAGATACAAACAGTGACGAACCTTGTTTGCGTCGCCTGCAAACTCGAAAAGAAGCGCGAACTGTGCGGGCTCGACTTCTGCGTCCTCAAAAAGAACGCCATCGGTATCTGCGGACTGTCCGAAAATATCTGCATAGAACGACTCGGGAAACTTTGCAACCTCAAGTTCGCCAGAGTATCCCGTGTTGTTTGTTACGTTGTAGTATTTGGTGTCGTCGGCGTAGAAGTTGGTTTCTTCTCCCTGGGGATCCATTGAAAGATTAACGGCGCCAGGAATAGCTACGGGGGTTGCGTAAGTTACGGTGCTTCCCGTAACGGTCGCCTTTGCGTAGTGAACGTTCTTAAGCCCAAACTTTACTTTGTTGGAATCTGCCATATTATTATGCCTCCATTGTGATTTCGTAGTCGATAACATACATCCGCTCGTCGGGCGCGTAGTTCTCCGTCCATGTGTACGGGCATTCCAACGTTTTTAAAACGCCTCGAACGTCGTCCTCCGTGGCGGGGTCTTTTGTCGCCGTAAATAAAAGCGCGTGTATTGTCATCGTGTCGTAATAGTTCTGATCATCCGCCATCATTCCCTGTCCGCTCGACACGTATGCGGTAACATACGGCATCGCGGGTGCTCCGTCGTCGGTCGGAAACATATTATAGGCGTACGGGATCTTCGCGTTATCAAACGCGGCTTTTATTGCTTCCAGTTGTGTCTTCATACCCTTATCCTTCCGACTTCTTCTTTAAATATTTTTAAAAACGTTGCCTCCGCGTTTTTCTGCGCGGGTGCGATGTGCGGTTGTGCTTTGGTCTTTCCGTACTCTCCGTACTTATTGACGATGCGATGTGATTTTTCAAGAAGATGGGTCAAGCGGTAGCGGGTTTCGTTATATACAACCATCTCGGTTCTATAACTCTTGCCGCGTCTTATTTCCTTCTCCTGGTATGTCCATCCTTTTCGATACTCTCCGCCGTTTTTGCTGGCGGGGGATGTTCTGTGTAACTCCGTCTCGGCGCTCTTTCCTGCTTTGTCGGATGCATCCGCTAAACAGGAATCCACGCCTTTTGCGTAGTCTTCCAGCGTAATCCCTATGGCATCTACAAGTTTATCGATGGATATTTGCCCGACTTTACTCATTGCCCGCTTTCTTCTCCAGATATAATTCAACCTGCTCGTCGTCGCGTTCGTATGTGCGATAAATTCCGTAACGCTTGCCGTCGTACTCCGCGACGCTTTCGCCGTTATAGTCGCCCATAAAGACCGATGCAACGTATGACGGAACCAGCCCCTGTCTTCCGCTTTGTGAATATGATACCCACTCCGCGCGGCTTATGGATGTCAAGGTTGCAAAAACGGTGGTCGACTTATCGGTTGCGATTTTCTGCCCCATCGAATCCGTGGTATAAGTTTTTGAAATTAAGTCAATCGTGACACTTTTATTCATTTCCGTGTACCATCGAATAGTCCGTAAATTCCGACGACATCCCGAGCTGGGCTTTCTGTTCGTCGTATGACTTCTTCAAATAGTCGAAATTTGACGGGTTTGGGGTTCCGAAATTCAACTTGCAATAAGTTTTTATCGCGGTTGTTACTACCTGCGGCATCGGTTCGGGTATCACAACGCCCGCGATCTCGAGGTCTTTTTTTGCGGACTCTATGAGCCCATTTAACTCGTCGTCGTATGCGTTTGTTGATACGCGCAACGCCATTTTTACATCGTCAAGTATTGCCATCGTTAGCCTTCCTTTTTCTTCGGCTTGCTTTTCTTGGTTTCTTTTTTCTCGGGCTTCGCTTCTGCTATTTCTACGGCAAGGCCGCGCTCGATAGCAACGGATGCGCGGTCGTCGGGGAGGTTTATGATCTCCCCGACGCCGTACATTTTGTTTGTGAACTTATCCGCGAAAGCCGAAACGACTTTCAATTCCATAAGCGGCTCCTTATACTGATGCGGGCTTGGTGATAAGTGCGAAAGCCTTATCCGCAACGGGCTCTGCGGCTACGTAGATCTTGCCGAGAACTTCTACAAGGTCTTCCTTCTTTCTGGTAAGCTCGTCGAAAGTGAACGCGATGTCCTGGCCAGAAGGGAAATTTGCAAGGGTGCCTTCCTGGAAGTCACCGACGATTGCGTATACGTCATCCTCGCTTGCGTCTGCGTATGCGGGCAGGCTGTTATTGAAGTGAACGTCGAATCCCTCAAAAGGATCTACGGCGTACTGGTTGCCGTACTGCGCGTTCTTGAAAGCGCTCCAGGTCTTCTTGTTCATTACGATGACGGGGTTGGTTGCTTCGTCGGAAAGCTCGCCTAATGCCTGCGCAACTGCGCCGACAACGGGAGCGGTCTTAACGATATTAGCGGAAACAGAAGTAGCGGTTGCGGCCTGGGGCAGTCCTGCGATCTTCGCGATGATAAGGTCTGCGAGCTTCTTCATGATTCTGTGTGAAATTTCTGCGTAGATATAGCGAACGAAAGCCTCGCCTCTCATCGCCATAACTTCATCGGAGAAAGACTTCCACTTCTTAACGAAAGCGGGTACAAGCTCGACGATTCCTTCGTTAAGTTCCTCCTCGGTAACGGCTCCGCTTCCTTCGGTGTGAACTACTGCATCACTTCCGCTGATCTCAAAGTTGACCTTGAGATTTCCCTTTACCTCGGTTCTGTTCATGAGGCTGGTGATTTCATTTGCATCCCACGCGGTTTTGATAATATCATAGACGAAATCGGGTACCGCGATTTCTCCGCCGACGTTCTCGGTGAGGAGTGCGGTTGCACTTCTGAACTCTTCCTTGTCGCCAGTCTTAAGAAACTCGGCGTAAGCATCGATGTACTGCTTGCTGTTTCTGTATTCGGTGTTGTCCTTGGGCATCTTCTGCTCCTTCCTTGCTTCGATAACGGGTATAGTGGTGTCACTTGCGATCTTGGTTGCGAGGGCTTTTCTCTGCTCCTCTGCCTGCACGAGAGCGGCTTTTCTTTCCTCGATTGCATCAACCTCTGCGGAAAGCTCCTCAAGGTTTGCGCCCTCTGCGTTCATCTCGTTCTTGATTTCTGCAAGTCTCTGCTCGCATTCCTGTGCTGTGTACTTCTGGATTCTCTCTTTCATTTTTCACTCTCCATAATTTTGATTTTTAGTTCGATTTTCTTTTTGAGCTGTTCGCGCTTCTCGCTTTCCAGTCGCTCCGCCTTCTCCATCTCAATCACTCCGTTGAAATAGTCGCGAGTTGCTATGTCAAGTTCCGTTCCAGGGTTAGCTGGGAATGAAACGGGGCTCACATCGTACAATTTAGCGATTTTGAGTATTGTTCTTGTGTGGGTGTCTTTGTCGTATGAATCTTCACGAACTGAAAACGCGAAACTCTGCTTCGGATAATTGCCAGCGGCTATTTCCTCAAACAGCGAGCGCGCCTTTGCGGTCTTTGATAAGTCCGCCTCGTCGTAAAGTCCATGCTCGTCGAATCCGACCTTAAGGGTTCCCGCTGAACTTCTCGCATAAACGGTGCCTTCATGATCTACGCGGAAAACAACGTCACTCATGTCGGTTTCGTCAAATGCGTGCGGGTCTATCTGTTCTTTGTACTGAATCCCTTCGTCCTCAAAAAGCACGTACGGCTCGAACGTGCTGGCGTATCCTCTTACGATATAGCTGGGGTCACCTGCTTCGTTCCTGGTTTCAACTTCAAGATTCAGTGTTCTGTATTCTCTGTTGTCTTTCATTCGCTATCTCCTATTTCCACCATTTTGGTTCCTGTTGCGGCATCGTAATACTCGCCCCTTAATATGTGACGGTCACCGCCAGGGATCGGGGGTAACTGCCAGATGTCCCTGGCTTCGTTTATGCTCAATATTGCGCGGTCTACAAGGTCACGGGACACACTCAACTTGTCGCTGTTGTTCATGTACTGGATGCGGTTTGAAGTAAAATAAATACCCGCCGCAAAAGCCATCTGACGGTCGGAAAAAAGCATCCGCGTCGCAACCTGTGAAAGCTGGATAGCCAGGGGTTCGATGGCGCCTTCGTAGAACGCCGCGAACTCATCGCCATGGCTCTTGTTCTGAATGACATCCTCATTAACTCCGAAATAATCGTAAACGTTACGATCGATGAGTTTCATTTCCTCGGTGTCAATAGAAAACGACTGCGCGGACATCTGATGGATGTCGTTGTATGTGTTCGGAAACAAAAGGATCCCGCCGCCGTTCTTTTTCTGGAAATTTTCTACATCAAAACGCTGGCGCTCGCTTGCAAGGTCAGAAACCATTGAAAAGTTGGAAGCCTTCGCCCAAAAGCGGTAGCTGTTCGCGTTCTTCGTGTATTCCTCGATGCCCTGTCTTTGAATCGATATAAGTTGCATCGTTTCGTCCAGGGCTTCGTTAGAATCTCCAAAAAATTCCGACTTGTACTGGTACCGCGTAAGTATTCCGATGTCGGATAATTTTTCCGCGGTGCTGGCGTTATCTTTGAGTTTGAAACGCACCCAGAGTTCGTTGTTGTTGTCGATTACCAACGAAAAGTCGATGGGGTTCAAAGGATATACGCCGATTTTGTCGCCGTACTTATTGCGCAACGGGATCACGAATGCGGTATTTCTTACATATAAGATGGTCGCCAAACGATAAAGGAACTGGCTCCACGTCTGAAACTGGTTCGGCTCTTTTTTTATCTGTGTCAAAAGCTCCGATTTTGTACCGCCTTCAATAGTCACCGCAAGTTTTGATGCGTGCCTTGCGATGGCGTCTATGGAAGCGCGAACGATGATGCTTTCGTAGATCTCGCCACGCCAGGTTCTAAAGCTCGGAACGTAACCCTCGATAACTTTGAAAGTGTCCCTGGCTATCCCTATCTGCGCTTTGTCTTCTTTTTTCTTCGGAAATATCAATTCCTTAAGCCCCATTTTATTTGTTCTCCAGTTGTGCGCCGATTTCCCCATACCACTTCTGCCGAACGGTTAGTGCGTCAAGTAGCGCGGCGGTTCCGTCTATGTGGCATTTTGAATCGATTTTCACTATCTTGCTTTTGTTGCTTTCGTTGTCCTTCTTTAGTGCGGTGTCAAGTAAATGCATTTTGAGGATGCTGTTTCTTGCGTATTTTATTTTCCTGTCTTCAAATAATCCTTCCATCTCCTGGATAACGGGAGAAAGATTATAGCCCTGGAAAACGTCGTCCATGTGGAACCCGTATGTCTTCATGTCCTGGACTAAATATTGCGCGCTGTATCTGTCGTATCCGATTTTCAAGGGCAGGATCTCGTATTTCTCGACAAGATCTGTGAACCACTTGTAACAATCGCGATAATCTACATAGTTGTCGCCCGACAAGCTGATAAAACCCTGCTGAACGTACAAAGAATACGGGATGCCTTCTTTCGCTTCTGCGGTTTCGATTTTCTCCGACGGCATCCAAAAGTGCGAAAGCGTATGCAGGATCCCGTTCTTCTCTACAACGACGCAGGCGCTTGTCAAGTCGGTTGTCTGTGACAAGTCGATACCCCCGACGCTATAAGAATGAGCCAGGGCTTCCAGCGTCATTTCTTCTTCTGCGGCTTCTACGGTTTCACTATTCAACCAGGCCTGGCACGAGTTCTGTTTCAAATTCGCGTATTTTGCTTTGAACTCCGCCGCTTTTGAAAGTGACTGGTGCGCGGTGTCGATTTCGTCAAGTATGAACTGATACGGAACCGAGACGCCCATATTCGGCAAGGACTTGCGGAGCTCATTTATGTCGTCCCACTTGTTCTTGTCGTCGATAATATAAAAAACGGGGAGCAGGTGTTTTTCTCGGCTATGGCCTAAAAGAAACGCCGTTCCACGTTTAAAAAGCTCATCATATACTCCGTCGTTTACATATCCGCCCGAACTTATCGAAAGCGTTATCGGTTCTTCTCTGGAACCAGTTCCCGATGTCATGACTTCGTATTGTTTCAAGCCACGCAATGACGGCCAGGAGCTCATTTCGTCTGCAACGGTCAGCATCGGGTTGTATCCGTCGGCTTTTTTCTCGCTAAACGCGATCTTTTTTATCGTCGTGTTTGTGCGGTCAATAATATAATCATTTTTCCTTTTCCTGGCTCTTTTTGCCAGGTCGGGATTCTTGTCCTTGGTAAATTCGAACGCGGAAAAAACAAGGTCGCTCTGGTCAAGTTTCGGCGCTATGCAATAGATCTCCGAACCGAACTCGCCGTCGACAAAAGCCTCGTATGCCATTATTGCGGCGGCCAGTAATGTCTTTCCGCATTTCCTTCCAACGAATAAAGCAACCTCACGAAATACCCGCTTGCCATTTTCATCCACTATTCCGTAAAGACACGAAATAAAAGCCTTCTCCCAAAGCTCCAGCTTTAAAACTCGGGGCGCGAGCTTTCCTTTGTTGTGTCTGCAGAACGTTTCGATAAACTTGATCGCGCGGTTCGCTTTTTTCTGGTCGAATATATAGGTACCGTCTTCTATCTTTGCGACGATTAGTTCATAAAGCAAAAAAATCCATCGCCCGACAATTTCGGAACCCTCTTTTATTTTTTGCCAGTATTCAAGAATAAAATTATTCATCCTTCAAAAACTCCGAAAGCGCGTCAACCGCGTCGGGTTCGTTGGCGAGGGATTTCATAATGTTTATCAAGGTTGATACCGTCCCGTTGGCGGCGGTGGCGGTTTTGTTGTACTCGGTGATTGCGGGATTCGCGACGAGGTTCTGTCTTCCTTTGACGTATTCCTTCGTCACAGTCGCGCCGTGTTCGTTTATCGCTTTTTCCAGGTCGGCTAAAATCTTCATCTGTACCTGGTAGCGTTTAAAGGTTGTGACAAAAAAGAAATTGGACGAGACGCCCTTTTCTTCTGCCTGCTCCAAAATTGTGTTGACCTGCTCCTGCATGGTCAGCTTTTTGTTTGCCATCTTTGTCCCTCTCCTATTTCGGTTTCTCGACTTCTGCGGCTTTTCCTGTTAAGTTTTCCCAACGCTGGATTATTACATCGCAATAGTGCGGATCAAGCTCAACCATAAAGCAGTTACGGTTTAGCTGTTCGCAAGCCATCATCGTACTTCCAGAACCGCCGAAAACATCCAGCACGTTTTCGCCTTCTTTACTGCTCGCGTGTATTGCCCTTGCACAAAGAGCGATGGGTTTCGGTGTTGCGTGTCCTAGTCCCGCACGTTCCTTGTTGCTGGTCTGCGGTATTCTCCAAACGTCCGTCAGCCCGATTTCTCCAAAGTCGTCGATGGCTTTTGCATCAAAATACGGCTTCAATTCTGCGGTCGGGTTGTTTGACTCGCCCAGCATTTTTCGTAGATCTTCATAGGGCTTTTCAAAACATCCAGGGAACGCGGCCTGCAGTTCCTTGTAATGCTTCTCACTAATTATTGAGAACTGCGAACGGGTAAACCAGTGGCTCCACATCTGAACGCCTGTCACTTCGAAAAGTTTTTTCCCGTTCAGTCCCGCTTTGTCTGCTTGCTCCTGCATATAGTCAAGGATTCGCTGGAACTTCGTGTTGAAAAATTCGGCGTTGTTGTTATTCCAGTCCATACCCTTCATAACAAACCAGCATTTCTCGGTTTCCTTCGGATATGACAAACACAGATCGCTGTTTATTCCGAACGCCGAATGCTTCGCCCAGGTTATGTAATTTCGGATGACGATCTGATTCGCTCTTTTCATCGGTTTCAAGATCTCCGAATAAATATCCATGAGCGGTTCGTCTATTCCGAAGCAATACCAGCATCCCGTGTCTTTTAAAGCCTGGAACGTAAGCGGAATCCATTCGCGGTTAAACTCCAAAAGGTCGTCGAAGTTGAGGTTGTCGTTTAAAACCCCCTCGCTTTCCTTCTTCATTCCGTACGGCGGGTCGGTAAACACAAGATCCATGACGTGTCCCCCTGTCAATCTCTCCAGGGTGTAAACGTCGGTACAATCTCCGCAAATGAGACGATGGTTTCCTAGTTTCCAAACGTCGCCTAGTTTGCAACGCTTTTCTACTTCGTCGGGGATCTCGTCTTCTTCGATTTGGGTTTCTTCTTCGTCTTCAATTTCTGGAAGCTCGAACCCTGTGACCTCGATATTGAAGTCCATGTCCTTTAATTCTTCCAGTTCCGATAAGACAACGGTCATGTCCCATTCGCCTAGTTCTCCGAGCTTATTATCCGCCAGGATGTAGGCTTTCCGCTGGGCTTCCGTTAATCCTTCGATAAATACGCAGGGAACCTTTTCGATTCCCAGTTCTTTTGCCGCCATAACCCTTCCGTGGCCTGCGATAAGGTTAAAATCCTTATCAATCAAACAGGGCGTCAAGAATCCGAACTCCTGGATGCTTGCTTTAAGCTTTTCAATCTGTCCCTGGCCGTGGATTTTGGCGTTTTTCTCGTACGGGACGAGCTTTGTCGTGGTTACTTCCTGCACTTTGGCAATTTTAGCCATGATCTTCTCCAAAAATTTTTATTTCTTTTTATTTGCGCCGATTTCGTTTCAAGTTTCCAAAAATACGTGCCCTATGCGAGAGAAAAAGCAAAC
>Ga0310694_10001276_pt1 | contig 29142 bp, 26 predicted proteins | sample 174DNAGHGhighgp2_FD_203884 | JGI IMG/M metagenome (GOLD analysis project Ga0310694, IMG submission 203884) | Sheep rumen microbial communities from Palmerston North, Manawatu-Wanganui, New Zealand - 1742 DNA GHGhigh gp2 (v2) (version 2) | ecosystem: Host-associated > Mammals > Digestive system...
CCGGGAAAACTCCATGACCATTACCCTGTACCGCGCGCCGCAGCAAATAACGCTGAACCTGGATTCCGTGATCGCCAACCGCTATACGCCCCAGCTGGTGGAGGACCCCAGCGGCGCGCGGGACGAAAAGGGCAATCCCATCATGATCGAGCCCCGCATGAAGGTCAGCGGCACTACCGTCACCTGGGCCACCATCACCGTAAAAAGCCCCTACATGAACCTGGATACCACCCAGGTTGCCGCCAACGGCAATTTCTCCTTCGAGGCAGTGTTCGATCATTTCGGCGACAACGTGATCGAAATCGAAGCATCCTACCCCGGATTGGAAACCAGTGTGGTAAGGCATACCGTATACTACGTGCCCGTGGCCGCCATCTATACCCGCAAGGCCTGGGACATGGAAACCCAGTATACCGATTTCCTCAACAATTCCGAAAAACGCATCGCCAATACCCAGATCTACCTTTGCGAGGGCACCATCACCCAGCTGCTTTCCGAACGCCCCGCCATGGCGATCCTTTCCCTGAAAAAGAACCCCGATCATACCGTGCTCATTACCAATTATTCCAACGATACCTGGGAAGTAGGCCAGCAATACCGCATTTTTGCCGATGCCTACGGCCTTTATAAAGGTGCGCCCTGGCTCAGCGGACGGTATACGTACAAGGTAGTCGAAAAGACCAACTGACAGGTTCGCCTGTGCCGCCCCGGCAGAGTGCGAGGCAGCGCCCCGGCGGCCCCGGGAATCGTCAATCCTGTTTCACATGCACGTCCATCTGGGGATAAGGGATGGAAACGCCCGCGGCGTCCAGGGCACGCTTGCCCCGGTCCATCAGGTCAAAGTAGATGGTCCAGTAATCGGCGGTTTTGCACCAGATACGCACCACGAATTTCAGGCTGCTGTCGGCGTACTCGTTGAGCTTCACCGCCGGCGCGGGATCGGGCAGGAGCAGTTCATTTTTCAGCGTCATATCCATCAGGGTGCGCTGCACCAGGTCCAGATCGCTGTCGTAGGCGACAGAGAAGGTCACGTCCAACCGGCGGGTGCCCTCGCGGGTGTAATTGACGATGGCGGTATTGGTAATGGACCCGTTGGGCAGATTGATATGCCGGTTATCGGGAGTGCACAGATCGGTATAGAACGCGCCGATGCTTTTCACGGTACCCTCCTGATCGCCGATTTTCACGTATTCTCCCACGCGTATTGGCCGCAGCGCCAGAAGGATCACGCCGCCCACCAGGTTGCCCAGGGCTCCCTGCATGGCCAGGCTGATGGCCGCCCCGGCGGAGGCCGCCAGGGTGATCACCGCGGTCATGGGCACGCCCAGGGCGTTGACGGTGGTGAGGATCACCACGATATACAGCGCCCACTTGATCAGATTGGCCAGGAAGCCCCGGAAGGTGGGCTCGATGCGCCATTTATCCTGCCTTTTTTCGATCAGCTTCACGATCCAGTGCGCCAGGAACAATCCGATGGCCAGCACCAGCAGGCCCCGCAGCAGGTTCATGCCCTGGGTTTCCAGAAAGCTCATGATTTTTTGCGTCATCCCTGTTTCCTCCCGTCACGCCCTGCGGATGGCGGCGATCTCGCCCTCCGTCACCGACACCATAACGGTTTTCTGATTGGTATAGATCACAAAGCCCGCGGGCGAGCCGCCGGGCTTTTTTACATGCTTGCGCAGCGTGTAATCCACCGGCACCGCCGCGCCCTTTCCCCGGGAAAACCAGGCGGCCAGCTTCAAAGCCGTCTGCAGCGCTTCCATGGACGGATGCTCGTTTTTTATGATTACATGGGAGCCCGGCATATCCTTGGCGTGGAGCCAGGTTTCCTGCCCCCGGGCAGCGCCGGTGACCCGGTCGTTCTGGGCGCTGTTTTTGCCCACCACGATTTCGATCCCGTCGGGCGAAAGAAAACGCATAGGCGCGCTGTCCGGCTGCTTGACGCGCTTCTTGGCGGACGGCGCTTTCACGATGCCGGCGTCCTCCAGCGATTTGCGCACGTCGGAAAGGTCGCGCTCGGTTTCGCTTTCCTCCAGATCGAACAGCGCCTGCTCCAGCAGAGCAATCTCCTTCAGCGTTTTTTCCTTTTGCTCGGCGGCGATGCCCTGGGCCGCGCGGAGCTTGCGGTAGCGCTTGAAATACTTCTGGGCGTTCTGCGCCGGCGACAGGGCCGGGTCCAGGATGATTTCGATCATGCCGCCGTCGGGATCGTAGAAATTCTGCAGCGACGCCTTTTCCGCGCCCTTGGGCACCAGATACCCCTGGGCGGTGAGCATTTCCCCGGCCACCCGGTATTCCTCCATCCGAGCCCCGGCCATGATTTCCTCCTCCTGCATGGCCAGCTTTTTTTCGTCTCGCTCCAGGTGATTGCGGATCAAATGCTTGAGCGCGGCGCTCTTCTGGTTCATCCGGTCGCGCTGATCCCGGCTGAAATAAAACGCGTCCAGCGCGGATGAAAGCGTGGGATAAGGCTTTTGCCTTTCCGTATCCAGGCTCAGGTAGGGAAAGGGCAACACGTCCGCCATCAGCCCGTCCTGGTCCATTTGCACGGCGGGCTGAAACAAAGAAGGCAGCCGATGAAAAAAGCCGCATACCGACCCAGCCAATTCTTCCGCGTTCAAATCCTCCACGCTGCTGCGGTGCAGCCCGGACACGCGGAAAGCGATTTCCCTCGCCGCCTGGGCGGAAAGGCCGCTGACGGCGGCGGAAAGCGCCTTATCCAAAGGCCCCTTGGCCTCCTGCAGGCGGATGAGCAATTCTTCCTCCGTCATGGTTTCCGGGTCCAGCTTGTCCTGCCTGGGCGGCGGTACAAAGGGCAGCCCCGGCAGCGCCTGGCGCACCCGGCTCATATCCCCCGACACGTGGCGGATGGCGTCCACGATGCGGCCGTCCTTCACCAGCGTCAGGTTGCTGTGGCGGCCCATCAATTCCAAATACAGCTCCCGGGGCGCCGTGTCCCCCAGCTCATCCTTGTTTTCGATGGTGATTTTCAGCACCCGGTCGCCGTTCAGCTGGCGGATGTCGGTGAGCCGTCCGCCGGTCAGGTGCTTGCGCATGAGCATGCAGAACATGGGCGCGTCCAGGGGATTCTGGTACTGCGCCTCGGTCAGGTGCACCCGGGCGAAGGAGGGCGCGGCGGACAAAAGCAGCCGGTGGTTTTTTCCCTGGGCGCGGATCAAAAGCACCAGCATATCCTTTTCCGGCTGGTTCACCCGCTCGATCCGTCCGTCTGATAGCAATTCCCGCATTTCCCGGACCATAAAGCCCAGGGTCAGGCCGTCAAATGGCATGGTTTTCTTCGTTCCTTTCAAGATCACAGTCTGGTTTCGCTGACCGCCTTGCGCCAGGAAAGCAAAAACTCCCGCACCGTGGGATAACGCTTGCTCCTGTCCTCCCGGGTGGCCCTTTCCGCCACGGGGAACAGCTTTTCCGGCCCGGTCCATTTTTCCGGCCGGCGCAGGGCGTTGTCGCCGAATACTTCAAAGGCCAGCGCGCCCAGCTTGTATACGGTGGTATCCTCTTTGAGCTCGTCTCCCATCACGTATTCCTCGGGAGAAAGAAACCTGGGTGAACCGGGCATGCGGCCCCGGGTGTTGAACACCGGCTTTTCCCGGTACTGGTCGATATCGCACACCAGCGCCTGCTGCTTATCAAAGTCGATCAGCACGTGCTCGTCGGTGAAATCCACCGCGATCAGGCCCTGGGAAGCCAGCAGGCACTGCAGGTCGTACACCCCGTCCAGCATCTGCAGCCGCCGGACCAGGGGCAGCTTGCGCATCCTGACGCGCGCCTGATCGGCAGGCGGAACAGGGCGAAGGGGAAGGGCATCCTGCCAGGGGAACACCGCGGCAAAACCGCCGGGGGCTTCCCCGCAGGTCAGCATGGGAATCAGGCAGGGGTGAAAATGACGGCTGTAGAGTTCCGCCGCGTGCCGCAGCCAGTGCACCGCGTCCTCCGGCTTGCCGCCGTAATTCACGGTCCGGGCTCCGGCGTATTTGATGAACAGCCGGCCGTAGGGCCCGTCCACCCCGAAGCACAGATTGCCCGACGGCCCCTGATCCATAACGCGGAACACCCGGCCGTACCCCCGCACCCAGCTCAAATCCGCAAAGGCGCGCAGCTGGAAAGCGATGCCGTCCAATTCAAACCAAAGGGCGCCGTCCTCCCTTTCCATGGCTTTCTCCTCCGAAAAAGATTTACAGATGCATTATACATCAAATCCGCCCGCCTGGAAAGAGCGCATATTCTTTTGCAATTTGGAAAAGATTATGATATACTATGTTTGTATTCACACGGAAGGAGCTGACCGCCATGCCTTTCATTCACACCAGGACGAACCGCTCCATCGCTCCCGATCAGGAAAAGCGCCTTTCCAAGGCCCTGGGCGAAGCCATCGGGATCCTCAACAAAAGCGAAAAATGGCTGATGCTGCAGTTTGAGAGCGGCTGCCGCCTGTATTTTGCCGGCGACGATCAAGCGCCCCAGGCCATCGTACAGGTGCAGTTGCTTGGCGGCGCCGACGGTGAGCAGTACCAGCGCCTGACCCAAAGAATCACCGAAATCATTACCGATGTGCTTTCCATTTCCCCCGACAAGGTGTACGTGGTATACGGCGAAACCGGGTATTGGGGCTGGAACGGCAGCAATTTTTGACAGCAAACGCGGGCATGCCTTTTCGGGCGGCCCGTTTTTGACAAGGAGGATTCCATGCCCGGCATCATCATCACCGGCGGCTCCCGGGGCATCGGCGCGGGGCTGGTGCGTTTATTCGCAAAAAACGGCTGGCGGGTGCTGTTTACCTACCTGCACAGCGAAAAGGAAGCCCAGGCTCTGTGCGCGGAAACCGGCGCGCAATCCGTGCGCTGCGACGTCCGGTCCGAGGAGGATCATCTTATGCTTTCCGGCGCGGCGGCGCGGCTTTTCCCCCACGGGCCCGACGCCCTGGTATGCTGCGCGGGAACCGCCCATACCGGGCTCATTCAGGATATGACCGTTTCGGAATGGGACGATCTCTTCGCCGTCCACGCCCGCGCCGCCTTCCTGGCCACCCGGGCCTTCCTGCCCGGCATGATCAGCCAGCAAAGCGGCAGCATCGTGTTTATTTCCTCCATGTGGGGCCAGGTGGGCGCGTCCTGCGAAGCGGCCTATTCCGCCTGCAAGGCGGCCTTGATCGGCCTATGCAAAGCGGTGGCCAAGGAAGCGGGGCCGTCCCGGGTGCGGGTGAACTGCGTTTGCCCCGGGGTGATCGGCACCGATATGCTGAAGGGTTACTCCGAGGATGATCTTTCCGCCCTGCGGGAGGAAACGCCCCTGGGCCGCCTGGGCACGCCGGAGGACGTGGCGCAGGCCGTATTCTTCCTCTGCGGCGGCGGCGCGTCGTTTATTACCGGCCAGGTGCTGGGAGTAAATGGTGGATTCGTGATTTGATGATGATTTTCCCCCGCAATTTTTCGCCATATTGACCAAAGATGCGAAAAACCTCATTTTTTGTCTTTTCAGCCCGCAAAAATTCATGTATAATAAGATTCCAAGGAGTACATGCGAAGGGGTGGTTGGCATGAACAATTTCCTCACCGAATGGGACAAGGACTTAAAGAGCATCCCCGTCGGCCCGTTGGGCATCATCGCCATGTCCGGCTGCGAAGAGATGGGCAAGAAAATCGACGGCTGGCTGAAAAAATGGAACTTGCTGCAGGAAGTCCAGGACAAAGAGTTTTACACCATCCCCGGCCTCAACCGCGATTCCTTCCTGGTGAAGGCATATTGCCCGCGCTTTGGCACCGGCGAAAGCAAAGGCGTAATCAAGGACAGCGTGCGCGGCTACGACATCTACATCATCGTGGACGTATGCGCCTACAATAAAACCTACAAAATGTACGGCATGGAAGTGCCCATGAGCCCCGACGATCATTTCCAGGATCTCAAGCGCATCATCGCCGCCATCGAAGGCAAGGCCAAGCGGATCACCGTAATCATGCCCATGCTGTATGAAAGCAGGCAGCACCGCCGCAACGCCAGAGAAAGCCTGGACTGCGCCATGGCGCTGAGGGAACTGGAATCCTATGGCGTGAGCAATGTGATCACCTTCGACGCCCACGATCCCCGGGTGGCCAACAGCGTGCCCATGCTGGGCTTTGAAAACGTGATGCCCACGTATCAGATGATCAAGGCCCTCTGCCGCAAGGAAAAGGACCTGGCCATCGACAAGGAAAACATGATGGTCATCTCCCCCGACGAAGGCGCCATGAGCCGCAACATCCGCTTTTCCTCCGTGCTGGGGCTGGAATTGGGCATGTTCTACAAGCGCCGGGATTACACCACCATCGTCAACGGCCGCAACCCCATCGTGGCCCATGAATACCTGGGCGCCTCCGTGGAAGGCAAGGACGTATTGGTGATCGACGATATGATCGCCTCCGGCGACAGCATGCTGGACCTGTGCAAGGAGCTCAAGGCCCGCAAGGCCAACCGCATTTTTGCCGTGGCCACCTTCGCCTTCTTCACCAGCGGCATCGAGGCCTTTGAGCAGGCCTATCGGGACGGCTATCTCTACCGCGTGATCGCCACCAACCTGACTTACCGCACCCCCGAGCTCCAGGCCGCCGAATGGTTCATCGAGGCGGATCTGAGCAAGTATATTTCCTACATTATCGCCACCTTGAACCATGACCGCTCCCTGAGCAAGCTGCTGGACCCCTACGACCGCATTGAAAGGCTGCTGGCCCGCTACAAGGCCGAGCAGGCGGCGGAAGGCCTCCGCCTGGTGTGAGCATGAACGATGAAAACACCGAGCTGATCCCCGAAGGAGAAAAGCCAAAGAACCTGGTGCGCTCCGCCAAGGATTTTGTAAGCAGCGTGCTTTCTCCCCTCAAAAGCAAGGACGTGGGCCAGATGGTGGAGGATTTCACCGCCGAATTGACCCTGGTGGCCGAGGGGCTGAGCGAAGACCAGGAAAAGCTCCAGCAGGAAAACGAAAGATTGGCCGCCCAGCAGACGCTGCTGGAAAGCAATCTGCTGGATCAACTCCACAACGTCCGGGTGAGCATCGAGGAAGCGCAAAAGAGCATCGACGATTTGTCGCGCCGGCTGGAAAAAGCCGAAAAAGCCGTGGCCGAAAAGAAGATCAAAAAGGTGGAAGGCTTTACGGGCCTTTTGCGCCAGGCCACCTGGCTGGCCGCCGTGATCATCGGCGGATGGATCATCGTGACGGTCATCAATTTTTTCAAATAATCATCCTTTCCTATGAAAAAACGCTCCGTTTCAGGCTTTCAGCCGATCAAACGGAGCGTTTTTATATGATAGGATCACCTACAGCTTTATTTGGGCGACAGCACGATCTTGCCGTCCCGCTGCACGATCCGGAAGCCGAAGGTGGTACTGGTCAGATCCTGAAAGAGCAGGGAGCCGCCCTCTTCGATGGTGATGCTGCCCTCGATATCCAGGCATTTGGCGAAAGGCACCGTCAGGGTCTCCCCCGAGTGCACAGTCAGGTCGATCACCACAGCGACGCCGGTGATAAAAGGCAGATTCAGGATATCCTGCAAATCCTTCAGCTTCAGACTTTCATCCTCCATGCGCCAGTTCATATCGAAATCAGCAGGCAAGCCTTCCTTCGGCATGTTCACCGTGCCGCCGCCGTAGTACAGCGAGGCATAGCTGTTGGTGCCGGCGGTGTCCCGCAGGGTGATCTCGCCCCCGGAAAGCACCACGTTGGCGATCACCATCATACCGTCAAAGCAGCTTTCGGTGTTCAGGGTGCCCGCCACGTCCAGCGCGGCCCCTTCCGCAATCACCAGGGAAAGGAAAATAGGCTCCCCGATAAAGTGGGGCCCGTCCAGGGTCAGCGCGGCTCCCTCCGGCACCACCAGGGTTTTCCCCGCGGGGATCATCAGCGCCTCCAGCATTTTCACCTCACCCGACACCGTAACGACAGACACCGCATCGTCCTCCAGCGCGGCCTTCAGCTCCTCATGGGTGGCAACGGCCCGCTCCTCCTGGGCAAAAGAAGGAACGGCCAGCGCCAGCAGCATCAGGCACAGCAGAGCGCAAAGCAGTTTTTTCATTTTCTTATCTCCTTTCAAATTCCAAAATAGCCTTGGCAGATAACGCGTGCTTCTACCCATGAAGATACCATATTTTCCTGTATTTGGCAATACCAATCTTTCCCATTTTCGTATTTCGCACGCTGCCTTTGCGCAAATCGGAATTCTGTGGTATAATGCAGTAAGAATACCGGGCAAGGGAGGCGACGGCATGGCAACGTACGCGGAGCTGGTGAACAAATATCAAAAGCGCCGGAAGGAAAACCTGATCGACACCGTAACGGCTGGGCTGGCCTACGCCGACAATGTGGCGGTGGACCTGGGGCTGTTGGAGGATAACGCCCTCATGGACACCCTCACCGCGGCCGCGCCCTTCGCCATTATTGCGGTAACAGAGCAGCTGCGGGTAATCATGGGCAAAAAAACGGGCAAAGCGGGGCTCAGCGACGCGGCCCGGCGGATGGTGAAAACCGGGGCCGCTATGGGCGTTGGCGCCCTGGCCGCCGCCGTAACTGCCGCGCCTGTGGCCGCCATCCCCGCCGCCATGGGCACCCGGGCGCTGCTGACCAAATACAAGAGCAAGTCCCTGCTGACCCTTCGGATCAAGGAACGCACCGGCAGGCTGCAGGCGCTGCGGATGCGCCGGGAGCAAAGGGTGAAAGTGCCGCAAGACGACAGGCCCCATCTGACGCCGGGGATCAGCTACCTGGAAGAAGAATAACCCCATCGGCATGCATTGACGTCGGAGGATGCGCCCATCCTCCGGCTTTTTGCATATTATTCCGCGTGCTTTCACATACTTCTCATATTCTCATCAGGAGGCGGAAGCATGACTGACAGCGCGCGCGGCGGCGTATTGACGGAGGATTACCGGCAAAGTCTTTCTTTGCTTCGCCGTGTTTCCAATGCCCAGGACAGCGAGGACGTGGTGATCCACGAATTCCGCGCCCTGGGCCGCGACGCGGCGCTTTTGTACGTGGACGGCTTCGCCGGGGAAGACAAAATGCAGCGCTTCCTTTTGCAGCCGTTATTGAGTTCCCCGGCTCCGAACGGCGATACGCCGCTGGACGATTATCTGATCCGGGAAGCGCTGCCCCTGTGCTCCCTGCGGGCCACGGCCCATGTTTCCTCCGCGCTGTCGGCGGTTTTTTCCGGCGACGCGGCGCTGATTATGGACGGGATGCCCGGCGCGCTGATCGCCGACGTAAAATGCTTTGCGCACCGCGCTCCGGCCCAGCCCGTGAATGAATCGGTGGTAATGGGGCCCCACGAGGGGTTCAACGAGTCCATCCGGGACAACACCGTGATGATCCGGCGCATGCTGCCGACGCCCGATCTGATCAGCGAAGGGATGCAGATCGGCGATCAGATGCCCGTCAGGGTATGCCTGATGTACCTGCGGGGCGCGGCAAAGGAGGAAACAGTGGCCCGGGTGCGGCGCAGGCTGTCCCTTTGCCGGGTGGACACGGTATCCTCCCTGGGCATGCTGGAGCAGCTGATCGAGGATCATCCCTTTTCCCTGCTGCCCCAGTGCGTTGCCACCGAGCGGCCCGACCGGGCGGCCAGCTTCCTCAACGAAGGGCAGATCGTGCTGGTGATGGACAATTCCCCGGCGGTGCTGGCGCTGCCGGTCTCCTTCTGGCATTTGTTCCACGCGCCGGATGATACCGCCCTGAGATGGCCCTACGGGGTGTTTCTGCGCCTGCTTCGTCTGGCGGGGCTGCTCATCGCCCTGCTGCTGCCGGGGCTTTTTATCTGCCTGACCGCGTATCACCCGGAGGGCATGTCGCTGTCGCTGCTGACGTCCGTGATGGAAAGCCAGGAAAGGGTGCCCTTCTCCCTGTTCGCGTCCACGCTGCTGATGCTTTTGGTGTTCAGCCTGATCAGCGAGGCTGGGGCCCGGGTGCCCGGGGCCATGGGCAGCAGCGTATCCATCGTAGGCGGATTGATTCTGGGCCAGGCAGCGGTGCAGGCCGACCTGATCAGCCCCCTGGTAATCATCGTGGTGGCGGTGAGCGGCCTGGGCAGCTATGCGTCGCCCTCCTTTCCGCTGACGCTGTCGCTGCGCATTTTGCAGCTTGCGCTGGTGATCCTCTCCGGCCTGGCCGGGCTGCCGGGGCTGACGCTGGGCGTCTTTGCGATCCTGCTGCACCTGTGCGGTCTAAGCAGCCTGGGCGTCCCCTATCTTTCTCCCAAAGCGCCCCGGCGGCAGGCCAATCCCGACCAAACCCTCCGGGCCCCGGTATGGCGGCTGCGGCTGCGGGGCATGCTTTCTTCCCCCCTCGGCATGCAGCGCGTTTCCTTCGGGCCCATGCGGGCCTGGGAAAGGGAGGAAAAGCATGACCGCTGATACCGTCCGGGAAAAAGCGCAGGATCAGGAAAAGCGCGCCGCCCTGTGCCTGTACGCGCAGCTGCTTTCGGGCATCACGCTGTACGCCTGTTTCCGGGGAAGCGGCGCGCTGTGGCTTTCCGTGCTTTTGACGGGACCCTTCCTCGTGCTTCTCCGCCTGCTGCGGAAAGGCGCGCCCGGAAACCCCTCCCGCTTGCTTGCCCTGCCTTTCCTTGTGGATTCACTCGCCGCTTACGCCCTGCTGTGCGGCCTCATCCGCCTGCTGCTCACCGATTTGCCCGCTTGGGCCGCCGCCGGGATCGTGACGGCGTTTTTTCTGCTGTGCGCCGGAAAAGAAGACCGGGCGCTGACCATCATGAGCCGCCCCGCGGCCTGGCTGATCGCACTGCCGCTTTTTTGCTGCGCGCTGGGCTGCCTGCCCCAGGGAAGCCTGGGCCGGCTGTTTCCCCTGCTTGGAAAAGGCCCCGCCGCCGCAGGCATGGGCGGCATATGGCTGGCGGGCTGCTTATCCCCCGCCGCGGCGCCTGCGGAAACGGAAAAGCCCGGGCTGCTGCCGGCCCTGACCGCGTGGCTGCTTGCCATAGCCACAGCGGCGCTGTTGGCCTTTTTGCAGCCGCCCTTTTCGCCCAACCCGCCGGCATCCTGGGCTGCCTGTCTGTCGCTGCCGTCCCGGCTTTCCCTGCCCGCGGCGCTGTGGGCCCCCACCATGGCGGCGCTGATCCTGCTCCTGTTTTACGCCCACGCATCCGCCCTGCACACCGCGGGCATGATCCTGTCGCCCGGAAATCCAAAGAATCGCCGCTTTCTCCTGATCGCGGCGGCGCTGCTGATGCTTCCCGCGGGAGCGCTGCGGGAGGAGACGTTTGAGCAGGCGCTGCTGTGGGCGCTGCCCTTTCGTCTGATCGTCACCCTGGCGGCGCTGATCCTGGAAAGGATGAAAAAATACGCGCCGTCCAAGGAGGGAAAAAATGCGTAAGCTGCTGCCATTGCTGATGCTTTCCCTGCTTTTATCCGGCTGTTCCGGGCGGCAGATGGAGGAGGAAACGGTGGTGATCGCCCTGGCGGTGGACCAGACCGTGGACGGGCGATACCGCCTGGCAGTGAAAGCGCCCTCCTCCGCCCAGCAGCAGGGCCAGGATGAGCAGATGGGCTACTGGACGCTGCTGGCCTCCGGCGAAACGTTTGAAGACGCGGTCACGCTGCTCAACGCCTCCACCCCCAGGAAACTGAACTATGCCCAGGTGCGGGAAGTGATTCTGAACGAATCGGCGGCGCAAAGCGATGCTTTGCCCGATCTGCTTGGAAAAATCGCCGCGCTTCCCCGGCTGCGCACCGCCGCGGCGATGATCGTGTGCCGGGGCAGCGCCTGCGACATGGCGGAGCAGCTCAAGCCCTACATGGGGCTGCGCCTGTCCCGGTACGCCGAGGACAGCCTGTCCGACGCCGCGGGCAAGGGCTTTACCCCGTCCACCACCCTGGCCCAGAGCCTGCGGGATTTGGGCAGCGGGCTCAGGGATCCCCTGTTTATCCTTGGCGCGGTGAACGATTTTTCCAACGGCGAACCGGACAGCATCCTGAGCGCCCGGGCCGGGGAATTGCCCCGGAAAAGCCCCGATCCCATCGACCTGTTCGGCGCGGCGGTGACGGACGGCAGACGCGTGACCGGCGCGATCAGCGGCGACGAAATGGCGCTGCTGCACCTGCTCACCGGCAGCGGTCATTTTTACAGCGCCGCGCTGGATGGCGCGCCCGTAACGCTGTCGGCCCGGGGCCGGGCGGAAATGCGGCTGGATATGATTAGCCGCCCCATCCGGCTGCAGCTGCGCCTGGTATGCGACGCGGAAACAGGGGCGGCCATCGACCTTGGCAAAGCGGCAGAGGAAACCAGGGTGCGCATCCTGGCGCTGCTCAAAAAGCTGCAGACCATGGGCTGCGACGCCCTGGGCTTTGGCGACAGGGCGGTCAGAGGATGCCTGACCAACGCGGACTGGGAACGGATGGATTTCAAGCGGCTCTATCGGGAAGCGGACATTCGGGTTTTCATATCGCTGCGCCGTCAGGCCGATTAAAGCCGCCCCATCGCCCACAAAAGCAGATACCCCGGCGCGCCAAGGAACGCAACCGTCACAAGGCTTGCAGCGTTCAGCCCAACGCCTCCCAGCGCGGCGCTCACATGCAGCGCAGCGAACGCCGTCATGGTGCGCAGCAGCATTCTGCCCCCGGGCTCTCCCGGCCGGATCAACAGAGAAATCAGCGTCAGGACCGCAAAAAACGCCGCCGTCAAAAACAGCATCAGCCAATGAGCCTCCGTCATGCCATCGCCTCCCCTGTCTCCTATGCGCCATGATTGACAAATATGCATGCCGGGGTGTACAATAAGCTATCCTTTTCCAGCTTTGGAGGTAATCGGTATGGGCATCATTCCGTCCAGGAATTTGGAAGATCAGCGCCGTGAGGAAAACGGCATCGTGTATTTTGACCGGGGCATCGTGGAAGGCAAAAACGGCAGGAAGTACAGCCGCTACGCCATCCAGACCCACTTCGTGCAGCGGGGCGAAAGCCAGAGCGCCCTGGTGGAAAAATACGTGCGGCCCCTGTACAAGGAAGGGGACGTGCTGTCCTTCGGCGCCAAGGTAATGTGCATGTGCGTGGAATCGGTCAAGACCCGGGACGAGGTAAAGCCCGGCTTCTGGGCCAAATTCCTGTGGCGCTTCGCCGGGATCAACCATACGGGCGTAGGCATGCACGAGCCCTATAAGCTTCAATTGGTGATCGACATCTGCGGCCTGCCCCGGGTGCTGCTGGCGGTATTCTGCTCGGCGGTGACCAAGCCCTTTGGCGTCCACGGCGTTTTCTATAAGGTATGCGGCAAAGGCGTTGGCGGCATCGACGGGTTTTATTTCCGCTCTTCCTTCGACGTATACAAGGAAATGGCCCTGATCAACCCCGATAACCCGGTGGAATTGTGCAACGAATTGTACAAGGAAACCGGCATCCCGGTGGTGCTGATGGACGCCAACGACCTGCAGCGGGATCAGCTGGGCAAATCCGACGGCTTCCCACTCACCGACGAAGAGATCCAGGACGCCATGCAGGACAATCCCTCCGGTCAGGGCGACGAGCTGACGCCGCTGATCCTGATCAGGCCGCTGGCTTAAGCGGTTCCCAAGCGTTTTCTTTCCCCCGGCCGCAGCGCCGGGTGGTTTTGTTTCCGAAGCCGCAGCTGCTTTACAATTGTAAATATTTCCAATTGACCGCCCGCTCCATTGACTTACACAATTCGGCTCGGTATACTTGTTTTGCCCAAAGGATTTGAAGGGGGTTCGTTTCATGAAGCGCGTATTCTCCATCCTCCTGATCGCTTCTTTTCTGTGCGGCCTCGCATGCTGCTTCGCCGAGCAGGCGGAGGAAACGGGAAACCGGCTGGAGATGGCTTTCGGGCTGTTTTCGGTGGAAATCCCCGCCGGCGCGGAATACGAGCTCAGTTCGGGCAGTTTTCTGTCCGATCTGCGCTATGAGATCAATGATTTTCCCCATCTGGTCCACGCGAATTTCGCGCCCATCGGCGAATACCAGCAGCATGCGTTTCAAATGCTGGAAAGCTATATTTCCCTGATGTACGCTCTGTGCGGCGAGGATGCCTCCGAAACCGAAAGAACCGAGGAAACCCTGCCCGGCGGCGTTTTGCTGCGTTGGCAGCTGATACGCGGCAGCTCGCTCCACGCCCTGTGGTTTGAAGCGTTCACCGAGGATTTCGGCTACAATCTGTGCCTGTACGGCAAACCGACTGAGGAACAGGATCAAAAGATGCTGAGCCTGATGCGCTCCTTCCGGGCAGATACCGAGCGGGAGAAGGACCTGCTGGAAATCCGTCAGACCAGGGAAGCGGACGGCAGCTTCGTCAGCGCCGAGCACGGCCTGAGGATCAAGCTGGACGACGAATGGAACCCCGTCGATCTTCCCGACCTGCTGCTGCCGCAAACCGCCTTCGTGCTGGAAAAAGGCGGCGGCCGGTGGCTGATCCAGCTGATGTACTCTCTGCCCGCGGAGCCGGATGACGCCAAAGATTTGCTGCAATGGTTCCTCGAATCCTACCGGGGCGATTCGGGCGAGCCGTACCCCGTGATCCTGGAGGGCCTGGGCGGCGTGGAAGCCTGGGTATCCGAGGAGAAAGCGAATGTTTTCATCAGGAACGTGGCTTTCGTGTACCAGGGGTACGGTTATTACGGCTCCTTTATGTGGATCAAGCCAGACGATGAAGCTGCCCGGCCTTATATGGACGCGGCCCTGCAGTCCCTCTCCCCCAGCAATTGAAACGAATGGAAACCGACCGTGTTTTCCCCCTCCCCGCATCTTGCGTCGGGGAGGGTTTTCCTGTATAATAACAAAGGCTTTATTCGTTGCAGCAGCAAGGAGGAACGAACGCCATGCCGCAGGATAATACGGGCTACCTGTCCCCCTTTTCCACCCGCTACGCCAGCGAGGAAATGCAATACCTGTTTTCCGCTCAGAACAAGTTCTCCCTGTGGCGGAAGCTGTGGGTGATCCTGGCGGAGGAGGAAAAGGCGCTGGGCCTTGCCATCACCCAGGAACAGATCGACGAAATGAAGGCGCACATCGACGACATAGATTTTGACGCCGCCGCCATGTACGAAAAAAAGCTGCGCCACGACGTGATGGCCCACATCCACGCCTGGGGCGATCAGTGCCCCGCCGCCCGGCCCATCATCCATTTGGGAGCCACCAGCTGTTATGTGGGCGACAACGCCGATGTGATGATCCTGCGCGACGCGCTGAAGCTGATCCGGGAGCGATTGATCGCGGTGATCCGGGCGCTGAAGGATTTTGCGGAAAAATACGCCGGCCTGCCCTGCCTGGGCTACACCCATTTCCAGCCGGCCCAGCCCACCACCGTGGGCAAACGGGCGTCGCTGTGGCTCAACGACCTTACGCTGGACGTGGAGGAAATCTCCTTCTGCATCGACACCCTCAAGCCTCTGGGCTGCAAGGGAACAACCGGCACCCAGGCCAGCTTTCTGGAATTGTTCCAGGGAGATTATGAAAAAGTGAAACGCCTGGACGAGGGCATTGCGAAAAAAATGGGCTTTGCCGCCGCCGTGCCTGTTTCGGGGCAAACCTATTCCCGCAAAACCGACGCCCGCATCTTAAGCGCCCTGTCGCAGATCGCCCAGAGCGCCCACAAATTCGCCAACGACGTGCGCCTGTTGGCCCACGACAAGGAAATCGAGGAGCCCTTTGAAAAGAACCAGATCGGCTCTTCCGCCATGGCCTACAAGCGCAACCCCATGCGGTGCGAAAGGATGACCGGCCTGTGCCGCTTCCTCATGAGCAGCGCGCAAAACGGCGCGCTCACCGCCGCCGAGCAGTGGCTGGAGCGCACCCTGGACGACAGCGCCAACCGGCGCCTGGCCTTGTCCGAAGGGTTTTTGTGCTGCGACGCGGTGCTGTCGCTGTACCTGAACATCGCCTCCGGCCTGGTGGTATACGATAAAATGATCGAAAAGCACCTGCGGGAGGAATTGCCCTTCATGGCCACCGAAAACATCCTGATGGACGCCGCGGCCAAAGGCGGCGACCGGCAGACGCTGCACGAGCGCATCCGCGTGCATTCCATGGAAGCGGCAAAGCGGGTAAAAATGGAAGGCAGGGAAAACGACCTGATCAGCCGTATCGCCGCCGATCCCGCCTTTTCCGCCGATGAAGCGGCGCTGGAAGAAACCCTGGCGCCCGAAAACTACATCGGCTGCGCCGAATTGCAGACCAGGGAATACCTGCGCACGGTGATCGACCCGCTGCTCTCCCGCTACGCAGGCAGCAGCGTGAAAGCCCAGGAAATCACCGTGTGATCTCGCACGAAAGGAACGATCCAATGAAAACGCTTCGGAGCAAGAAAAGAAATACATTCCTCCTGCTGCTGGGCATCTATGCGTGCAGCGTGCTGGTGCGCTTTTTTCTGGCCACGCTGACCAGCTTTTTCCCCACGGTATACGTGGACGAGTTCCTGTATTACAGCCTGGGCCGCTCCATCGCCACGGAAGGCGCGCTGCTCTATCACGGTCAGCCCGCGCTGTACAATTACCTGGCCTATCCCCTCTTGATCTCCCCCGTTTATAAGCTGTTTCCCGCCGGCACGGATTACTACCGGATGCTGCAATTATGGAATTTCTGCATCATGTGCCTGTCGGTTTTCCCGCTGTACGCGCTGTGCCGCGCCATGCTCAAGGACGAGAAAAAAGCCTTGAAGCTGGCGGCGCTGTTCATGCTGCTGCCGGATTTCATCCTGGGCCAGTTCATTCTCAGTGAAGCGCTGATCTATCCCTTGTTTTTCACCCTGCTGGTATTGGTCTACCGCTCCGTGCAGGAAGGGCTCTCCCTGCGGGACGGCATCGGCATCGGCGTGATTGGCGGCGTGCTGTATCAGACCAAGCCCGGCGACGTTGTGCTGCCTGCCATGGCGCTTTTGTTTTTCCTGATCCGGGGCATCGTGCAGAAAGAGAAAAAACCGCTGCTGTATACGCTGGCCGGCGCAGTCAGCCTTTGCATGGTATATCTTGCTTTCCGGCTGATCGCCGATCGGGCGCTGGCCTACTCCGGTTCCTTCTTCTCCATTTACGATCACCAGATGAACGATTTCAACGGCCTGTATTACGATACCTTCCTGCGCAGCGTTTTGCTCTACCCGTACTACTTCATCCTTTCCTGCGGCGTGCTGCCCATCATGTGGGGTGCCGCGCGCTTTTCCTCCCTGCGCAGGAAGGATATGCACTTTTATCTGCTGATGCTGTCCAGCCTGCTGGTGATGATCGTGGGCATCGCCTGGTTCATCAACCGCCCGGAAAAATCCAACATTCTGTATCTGCGCTATATCGCCATGTACATGCCGCTATCTTTGCTCGTCTGCCTTCTGCCCCTCCGGACGGACCGGGCGCCTTCCCCCGCCGGCCGTCCTTCCTGGCCAAGGCTGCTGGTAACGGCGGGCATCGCGGGCTATATCGCCGCCTGCGCAATGATATTCGGCAGCAGGGCCGGCGCCACCAGCTACCTGCATTCCCCTTTCCTGGCTTCCATGTCCATGGTGCTGGTACGAAACACGCCGGGCATCGCCGCCATTGTTTTCGCGCTGGTCTGCTGTGTTTCGCTGTATATCACGCTTCGCGGCGGCGAAAGCAAAAAAATGGCCGCCCTGTGCTGCGGCGTTTTTCTGGCCGTCACCCTGGCCAACAACGTGACCGCTTATTACATCAACCAGCTCAATACCACCAAGCCCCGCAGTGAGGAAACCCTGGCCATTCAGAAGGCGCTCAAGGGAGAGCCGTATATATACGTTTACGCCGACGTCGTATGCGACATGGGCATGGACGTGAACACCAACCAGAACATCAGTCAAGTGGCGCTGTACGACTTTTTCAATAACATCCGCAAAAACGGCGGCGCCTACAAGCCCTTTGTGCCGAAGTCTGAAAAAGGCATGGTGGCCAGCCGGGTCATGCCCGATCCCGGGCTGCTGGTGCTGGATGAATACGTGCATCCCCTGATCAAATTCAACAGCGCCGCCCGGTGCGCGTCCTCCTCCGACGGCAATTACCTGATGGTACGGTACACGCCGGGAGAGCGCATCGTGGACAGCATCATCGGCAATGTGGAAAACATGAAGCTGAACAAGAGCGACACCGGCATCCTGATCCTGTTTAACGAAGCATGGCTGTCCGGGCCCATCACGGTGACCATGGAAATCGAAAGCGAAGAGGAGCAGACCCTGAAGCTGTTCAACAGCAGGCAATTCGAGCTGCCCCTGCTTTCGGGCCGCAACCGGTATGCCATCACCATCAACAAGCCCGAATACGCTTACAACTTCACGGTGGACAAAGCGGATATTACCATTCATCAGTACGGCATCAGCCAGGCAGATTAAGAAAAACCGTTCTCACCCGATTAAAACAATGGAGGTCTGCTTATGACCCGCCTGTTTCAAAAGAAAAACCTGATGATTCTGGCTTTTTCGGCCGCCGCCCTGCATGCCCTGCTGGGCACCTTGATGTACTTTTTCCCGGTTTCCTCCCTGTGGATCGTGGATCACGCGGTGCTGGGCGTCCTGACGGGGGCCATGGTGATTCATTGTGCTCTCCAGGCTTCCCCTCCCCGGTTCGACGCGCCGCAGCTGCTGCTGATCCTTTATATGGCTTGGTACGTGATCTGCTGCCTTTCCATGAGCTTCAAATATAACAGCGACTGGGTGTCCTACAATGCCGAGCCGCTGGTGAACGCGGCGGTGTCCCTGCTGGTGCTCTTTCCCCTGGGCTGCGCGGTATCGCGGCATGGATGGGTCAAGACAGGCAGGATCCTGCTGTGGATCATCCTGCTTGCCTGGTCCGCCTTCATGCTTTTCGTGCTTGTCAGCGTTTTCCGGGGCGCGGTGATCCCCGTGCCCAGCGGCGGCGCTATCCTCATGAAGGACAATTCCCTCCTCCTGAACTGCAACCGGAACACCACCGGCGCGATCGAGCTGGTTTTCCTCCTGGGCTGCTGCTATGCCGCCTGCCGTAACAGGCTGATCGTCTGGAAGGTGCTTTTTGGCCTGTCCGCTCTGGTGCATTACGCCGCCCTGGTCCTGTCCAACTCCCGTACCGCCGTATTCGCCGCGCTGCCCGCCTGCGCCGCCATAGCCGGCATCATGGTGTATCTGGCGCTGAAAAACAAAAAAGGCGCCGTCCGCCTGATCGCCGCCCTGGCAGCCGGCCTGATTGCCGCCGCCGCGTTTTATCTCCTGCGCGGCCCGGTATTTTCGGCGTACAACGCCAGCGTGCACGCGGACAAGGCAGCGGTGCAGACCCAGTCCGCGGGCGATACGGCTGTTTCGGCGGCCGCCGCAGCGGAAACAGCCGAAGCGGTCCGCGATTTGGTCACCAACGGCGAAATCAACCTAACGGGGCGCATCCCCATCTGGCGCGCTGCGTTCAACGGGCTTTTCACTTCTGTGCGCACGTTCGTTTTCGGCGTCACGCCGCCCTCCGTTCCCTCCATGATCGACCAGATGCGCGGCAGAACCTACAATATGTACACCCACAACCAGTTCCTGGAGATCGCCGCGTCCACCGGCGTGCCGGGGCTGATCCTGTTCCTATCCTGGCTGGCGCTGATGGGCAGGGACGCGCTCCGTTTGTTCCTTAAGAAAAAGGAGCGTTCGCCGCTGCTGCTTTTGCCGGTGCTGATCCTTTCTTTGCTGCTGGCCAACCTGACGGAAGCCACCCTGCTGTACTATCACTTCCTCACCGGCTACGTTTTCTTTTTCCTTTGCGGTATGCTTCACGGCGCGGTAAGCGATGCGCCGGCGGGAAACAAGCTGTCCCGTCAGGCACTGAGAAAGAAAAGCCGGAGAAAGAAATAACCGTCATCTGCGGAACGCCAAAAACGGCTCCTTTGGATTGACCGAAGGAGCCGTCAGGCTGTCGAAAAAGGATTTTCGACAGCCTGCGAATGAAAGAGCAGCAAGCTGTTCTTTCATCCGATCCATCAATTTGCTGTAAAATGGCGATACCAGGCACAAGATGCCTGGTATCGCTCTTTTTACGGCCGCAAATTGATAGCGGAAGCAAATTGCATTTGCTCCTCCCGCCGGCAAAGCCGGCGGATGCGGATGAAAGTCGAAAGGGCTGCGGCCCTTTCGAGCTACCCTGAAGTTTTTCACGGTCTAACGGCTCCTTTGGATTGACCGAAGGAGCTGTTTTGATTTACTGCGCAGCCTGCATCAGTTCATCCTGCAATCGGTGCAGGATGCGTTTTTCCAGCCGGGAGATGTAGGATTGACTGATGCCCAATTGATCCGCCACCTCTTTTTGCGTCATTTCCTCGCCGCCGCCCAGGCCGAAGCGCAGCTTCATGATCCTTTGCTCCCGGGGCGGCAGATGGGACAGGGCGCTCATGAGCATTTGCTTTTCCGTGTCCTCCTCGATCCCGCGGGACACCAGATCCCCTTCGGTGCCCAATACGTCCGAAAGGAGCAGCTCATTTCCGTCCCAGTCGGTGCGCAGGGGTTCGTCCAGCGACACCTCATATTTCAGCTTGCTGGTGTGGCGAAGATACATGAGCACCTCGTTTTCAATGCAGCGGCTGGCATAAGTGGCCAGCTTGATTTTTTTATCGGGATCGAAGGTGTTCACCGCCTTGATGAGCCCGATGGTGCCGATGGAGATCAAATCCTCCAGCCCCACGTCGGTGTTCTCAAACTTCCTGGCGATAAACACCACCAGCCGCAGATTGTGCTCGATCAGGATGGAGCGCACGGTGCCGTCGTCCTCCCCCAGGCGGGCGGACAAGCGCACCTCCTCCTCGTAATCCAGGGGCTGGGGCAGCGGGTCGGCGCCGCCCACGTAATGGCATTCTCCAACCCCAAGGCGCGAAAGCACCAGCAGCATCCATTTTTTCAAGTCAAAGGCCTGCATGCATTGATCCCTCCTTTTGCTGAAAAAAGCATTCGGGCACCAGCGCCCGGGCCATGGGCGCGCGGCTCAGGGCAATCACCGCGTCTACCCGGCGGCGCGCAAAGCCAAAGCGAAGCGTCACATCTTGCGGATGAAAACACGGCAGCAGGCTCCTGCCCGCCGCAGTGTCGGCGCAGATCAGGCGAAAGCCGCCGGGCAGGGCGGATAAATCCTCGCCGTTCCAGGCAGGCGTCAGCACAGAAGAAAGCAGGCCGCCCGGCGCTACGATAACGGGCAAACCGGTGACGGGATCGCTTAAAAGGTTTCCGCTGTCCCGCAGGGCGGGAAGCCGCGCCGTTTGGCCGCAAAAGGCAACGGTCACTTTGCCGTATTTCCAATCGGGCAAGCGCATCTGCCCGTGCAACCGCACCTCCAGCGCCACCAGCGCCCCGCACAGCAGCATCACCCAGGGCGCCGGTATCCCCTGTTTCCACAGGAATCCGCTGAGCCCGGACAGCGCGAAAACTGCCGCCAGTACCCAGGGCCAGCCATCTCCGGCGCGCTTGCCAAAGGCTGTCAGAGATAAAAGCAGCGCTCCCAGGGCCAGGCCCGGAAGAGAACGCAGCCCGGGAAAAAGGCCATAGGAAACCAGCGCGTAAACCGCGCCAAGCATTGCCGCCAGCAAAGCTTTTCCCGGGAAAAGACGGATGGACGCGCCCCGGGAAGCCGCAAGCAGCGCCAGGAAATTCATCCAGGCGTTCATGAGAAAAAACCATTCCCCGTTGACCCGCATGCTTGTTCCCTCCGAAAACAGTATAAAAAAAGCAGCCCTGCTTCCGGGTCGAAGCAGGGCGAAAAGAATGGCGAAAAGAGTCAGGCGGTGAAATCCACAAACTTTTCCGGGGTCAGGGCGTAATCCACGGCGCTTTGCAGCCGGCCCAGCTGATCGCGCCAGCAATCCAGGCGAACGGCCGTTTTTTCAAACCCCAGCTTTTCATACACATGCTGGGCGCGCTTGTTGTTCAGGTTGGTATCCAATACGATCCTGCCGCAGCCCCTTTGAAACAAAGCGCGGATCAGCAGGCTCAGGGCCACACGGCCCAGGCCCTTTCCCTGATACGCTTTTTCGCAAATCTTGATCCCGATCTCGGCGTCGCCTCCTTCCAGCATCCGATAGCTCATTTCCCCGATGGGCCTTGCGTCATACAGCAGCATCAGCCGCCGACGGGTATCGTCGGTATCGGTTTTCAGCGAAGCAATGATTTCTTCCTCCGAAATACCAAGGCCCATGGGAAAACCCGCGTGGGCCATCACCGCGCCGTCGTTCCACCACAGGGCCAGCTGCGATGCGTCCGAAGGAACGGCATTGCGGATCAGGATTTTTTCAAAGCGCAGTTCCATACGCGCCCTCCCTTACGTTTCCGGCACGGTCCACACCGTTTTCACGATCTGCCGCGTTTCCCCCTGATAGGGGCCGGGGCCGGCATAGCGCCGCTTGAAGCCGCACTTATCCAGCACCCGGACGGAGGCCCGATTATCCTTCAGGCACACGCCTTCCATGCTTTGAATGCCCAAGCGCTGGCAGATCGCCGGCAGGAAAGCGTTCACCGCTTCCGTGGCGATGCCCCGGCCGGTATACGCCTTGGCGATATGATAGCCGATTTCCCAGCCATCCTCGATTTGCGCCGCCTGCACATAGCCCACGTTTTCCCCCGTTTTCAGCAGCACGGGATACACGAAGGGGCCGTCTTGGGCATCGTATCGGCTCATCAGGAAAGCGATGGTTTCCGCTGCCTCTTCTTCGGTTTCAAACACCTCGTCGGGCACGAAGCGGCGGTTGTCTGCGTCCAGGGAATTCAGGCGCACGTCCCGGGCCATTTCGGGGGAAAACCCGGTGATGAGCAGCCGCTGCGTTTCCAGGTAAAAGGGCGCGCGGCCCTTCAATGCCTCTCGCTGGCGCAGAAATTCCTCCAGCGCCATGAATTCCCGCAAATACGCGCCGCGCTTTTCCTCGTTGGTATCCGCCCAGTCGGCGTGATGGGAAAAAATATTCAGCGCTTCCTTCAGCGGGATCCATTTGGGCACCAGGCCCCGGCGCTTTTCCGCCTCGGTGAGGCTGCGCTCGCCCCAGCCTTTTTCCTCGCAGAGAAAAGAATAGCTGGTATAACAGTATTCCTCGTAAAATTCCCGCAGCATCAGAAAGGGCTGCCCCGCCCGCACGATGCAGCCCGTTTCCTCCCGGACCTCCCTTTCGCAGCACTGGGCCAGGGTTTCCCCCGCTTCCAGCCCGCCGCCGGGGATCAGCCAGTAATCGCTGTTCTCCTCCCGGGACATAAGGATTTCGTCGCCCCGCAGCACGATGCCGCGGCAGCCGATCCGGGTTTTGGTATACGTTTCAAACCGGTTGTCGCCCAGAATCTCCAGCGTTTTCATCTTACGCCTCCGCCTTACCCAGGATCTCCATGGCCATATCCTCCTGGAACTGGTTGGTATACAGGCTGTAATACGCGCCCTTCTGGCGCAGCAGCTCCTGATGGGTGCCCATTTCCTTGATTTGTCCGTCGTCGATCACCAGGATGCGGTCGGCGGTGCGGATGGTGGACAGGCGATGGGCGATGATAAAGGAGGTGCGCCCGGTGAGCATCTTGGAAATGGCCCGCTGGATCATCTGCTCGGTCTGGGTGTCCACGGAGGAGGTGGCCTCGTCCAGCACGAAAATACGGGGATCGGCCAGAATGGCCCGGGCGAAGGAAATCAGCTGCTTTTCGCCGGTGGACAGGCGGCTGCCGCCCTCGCCCACGTCGGTATCGTAGCCCTTTTCCATTTTCAGGATGAATCTTTCCGCATTCACCAGCCTGGCCGCGTTTTCCACCTCTTCATCGGTGGCGTCCAGCCGGGCGTAGCGGATGTTGTCCCGGATGGTGCCGGAGAACAGCCGGGGCTCCTGCAAAACGTAGCCCAGGTTGCTTTGCAGCCACAGCTGGCTGCGCTTGCGGTAATCCACGCCGTCGATCTTGATTTCGCCCTTGGTGGGCTCGTAAAAGCGGCATACCAGGTTCACCACCGTGGATTTGCCGGCCCCCGTGGGGCCCACCAGGGCGATGGTCTCCCCTGCGTTCACATGCAGGTTAAAATCGGAGAGCACCTTTTCCCCTTCCTTGTATTGGAAATCCACGTGGCAAAACTCGATCTCGCCCTTGAGCTCCGGCCAGTTTTCCCGCTTGGGATGGAAATTGTCGCCGAATTCCTCTTCCACCTCCGGGGTATCCACAATGTCCGGCTCAGTATCCAGCAGCGTCATCACCCTTTCCGCCGCCGCCTGGGCGCTTTGCATTTCGGCAAACACGTTGGCGATGTTGCGGATGGGCTCAAAGAACTGCATGGTGTAATTGACGAATAATTGGAACACACCCAGGGTCATGCCCATGGGCAAGCCCACCTGCTGGCCGCCCTTCCACAGGGCGTAGGCCGTAGCTATGCTGCCCAGGGATACCACGATGGGCAGATACAGCGCCGACAGGGAGGCTGCGCGGACGGAGGATTTTTTCATATCCCGGGTAAGGACGGTGAATTCCTCCATATTCTTTTCTTCGCGCACCAGAGTCTTGGTGGTTTTGGCCCCCATGATGCCCTCGTTGAAGGCGCCGGTGATCTTGCTGTTGGTTTTGCGCACCCGGCGGTACGATTGCAGGATGCGCTGCTGGAACCACCAGGAAACCACCGCCAGGGGCGGCACCACCACCAGCACCGCCAGCGTCAGACGCCAGTTCAGCACGAACATGGTCACGCTGGCCGCCACGATCATCACGCCGCCCCAGGCCAGGTCCAGCAGCGACCAGCCGATGGTCTCCGCCAGGCGCTGGGTGTCGCTGGTCATACGGCTCATGAGGTAGCCCACTGGCATCCTATCATAGTAGGAAAAGGGCAGCTCCTGCAATTTGCGGAAGGCCTTTTTGCGGATGGTGTAGCAGCTGCCCACCTCGATCTTGCCGCCCAGGTACAGAAAGCCGAAGATGGCCGCCACCTGGATGAGCAGCACCGCCACATACGCGATCACGAACAGGGGCAGCCCTTCGGTGGTGCCGGGCCGGTCCATGGTGGGAATAAAGTGGTCGATGGCGTAGCTGGTCAGCATGGGAAACACCACGTCGCATACGGCGGTGACCCCCATCACCAGCATCAGCTTCACCAGGTCGCCCCGGTATTCCTTGGTATGCCGCAGCACCTTTTTCCACAGCGACAGGGAAAACTTTTTGGTATAATCCTGTTCATCAAACTGCTGCATTGCTTTTGTTCTCCTCGTTGAATTCCGCCTCCAGCGCCGTCTGGATGTTGAAGATCCGGGCATAGAGGCCGTCCTGATGGATGAGCTCGCCATGCGTGCCCTGCTGGGTCACCCGCCCATCCTCCATCACCAGGATCAGATCAGCCTGGGACAGGGTAACGATCCGGTGGCTGATGATGATGGTGGTGGTATCCTGCCGCCTGTCTTTCAGGGCGCGGCGGATCTGCGCGTCGGTTTCCGTGTCCACGGCGGACAGGGAATCGTCGAAAATCAAAATGTCGTTGTCCTTCATGAGGGTCCTTGCGATGGCCACCCGCTGCTTCTGCCCGCCGGAGAGGGTCACGCCGCGCTCGCCGACCAATGTATCATAGCCCTTGTCGCTCTCCAGGATAAACTCCCTGGCGGCGGCGTCCCGCACGGCCCGGTCGATCTGCTCATCGGAGGCAGCAGGCGCGGCGATGGCCACGTTTTCCTTCAGGGTCTTGGAATACAGGAAGGGCTCCTGCAAAACCAGGCCCACCCGGGAGCGCAGGTAATACCGGTCGATTTGATTGATGGGCGTGCCGCCGATGCGGATTTCGCCGTTTTGCACGTCAAAGAGCCGCTGGATCAAATGCACCACGCTGGATTTTCCGCTGCCCGTGGCCCCCAGGATAGCCACCGTTTTGCCGGCGGGAATGGTGAAGCTCATGTCCTTGAGCACTTCCCGGCCTTCGTCGTAGGAAAAGCTCACGTGATCGAACACGATGTCGCCCCTGAGCGAGGGCTTGAGGGCGTCGGGCTCCCGGGGCTCTTCCTTCTGCCGCAGAATCTCGTCGATGCGGTCCAGCGCCACGCTGCTCTTGCCCGCGTCGGAGAGGATGCGGCCCAGCTGCCGGATGGGGAACAGCAATTTCCAGATGTAGGAGGTAAAGATGATCAGGGTGCCCACGAAGATTTTCCCTTTGATGGCGAAATACACGCAGGCCAACAGGGTCAGCATGGACTGGGTCATGCTCAGAAAATCGCTGGTGGCCCAGTAAACGGCCAGCAAATTGCACAGCCGGAAGCTCTTTTTCCTGAAATCCGCACTGACCTGGTCAAACTTTTCCACCTCATGCTCCTGCTGCCCGAAGGCGCGCACCACGCGCACGCCGGTGAGGTTTTCCTGCAGCACGGCGCTCATCTTTCCCTCCGCCTCGTCGGCCCGGCGGAAATTCTTTACCACCCACTTGAAAAACAGGAAGGCGAACAGGAACAGCCCCGGCAGCACCACCATGCTGATCCAGGTGATTTTCGCATTTTCCCTGAACAGGTATACCAGCGCCACCGTGATCATCATCACAGCGTTGACCACCTGCATCAGCTGCATGGACAGAAAGCGCCGCACCGTTTCCACGTCGCTGGTGCAGCGCTGCACCAGATCGCCGGTTTCGGCCTTTACGTGATAGGAAAAAGGCAGATGCTGGATGTGGCTGTACAATCTTTCCCGCAGCGAAAGCGCCACGTTTTCACCGGCCACCGACTGGGCCCGGGCCTTGGTAAAGGAAAACACGCCGCTGAGGATGTTCAGCAAAATCAGCGCCAGGCCCACGATCCACAGATTCTGGGCCATGAATTCCCTGCCGCCCAGGGAATCCACCCAGGCATTCACAAAGGCGGGCATCCGGCTGGGTTTACCCTGCAGATAATAATCCAGCGATTCCGCCAGCAATATGGGCGTAATAAACTCGATCGCCACGGTAAACACAGTACAGATCAGCGCCAGCAAAAAATACCATTTGTTGGCCCGGATCAGCCGCCCCATCAGGCGGGAAGCGCGGTGCTGCATAGCCTGGTCACTCCTTCATCCCTTGTAAATACAGAAAAAAACTGCCGGCGCGCATACTGCGGCGGCAGCTTTCATGGCCCCTTCCGATCCCTCAATGGATCGCGGAAGCCCTCGGGCGGCCGCAAGCACGCGCAAAAATACCCTCTTCCCGGGTGTACGCTGCCAGAAAACGAACAAAATTGGTCATGCCGCGGCCTCCTTTCTTACAAATTTCTTTCCCAGTATAGCCGCAGCGCGAAAAAAAGTCAATCCCCTTTTTTCATATTTTTCCTTTCGTTCTGGAACGTTCAGAGGCCGTTACCGATAGCATTATTGTTTTATGATTATTTTTTATTGTTTTTCGATAAATTTTTATTGACAAATGATTTTCTCCGTAGTATACTGCTTCCCGTAAGGAGGGATTGAAACATGTCTCAGAAACGCATTGCTCATTTTCTCATCGCCGCCGGGGCCATGGCAGCGGCCGGCATCCTGGCGCTGGCCTTGTTCTACGCCCCCAGCCTGGCCCAGTCGCTTTTGTTCGCCCTGTCCGTTGGAAACGAGCCGGGCAGCATTCCCAGCGACGCGCAGCTGCAAGCCCTGTACTGGCTGGGCCTGATCGGCGTATGGACCGCCTCGCTGATTTTCCTGCTGGCGCTGTATGAATATTTCCGCGTATCCCTGCGCATCGGAAAGGAGCAGTCCTTCTGCCAGGAAAACGTGAAAAGCCTTCAGCATATTGCGTTTTTCCTGGCCGTAGACGCCGTGCTTTGGATCATCGCCATTTTCCTGCCGGGCATCTTTGCTGTGCCTGTGGGGCCGGTGTGGATCATGTTCCTGATGATCTCCATGGCCCACGCGGCGCTGGGGCTGCTGGCGCTGGGACTGAGCAAATTGCTCTCCCGCGCCGTAGCCATCCAGCAGGAAAATGATTTAACGGTGTAAAGGAGGGCTGTTCATGATCCGCGTTGATCTGGACGTGATGCTGGCCCGCCGCAAAATGAGCATGACGGAATTGGCTTCCCAGGTGGGCATCACCCTGGCCAATCTGTCCATCCTCAAAACCGGCAAGGCCAAGGCCGTGCGCTTTTCCACCCTGGACGCCGTGTGCAGGGCGCTGAAATGCCAACCCGGGGATATATTGATCTATGAGGAAGGCAATGGCCATGACGACCTCTGACGTGCAAAAGCAAAATGCCGCGCCCATTCTGGGCCGGGGCGGCGCGGCGCTGCTGATCGTATCGCTGCTGTCGGCAGCCTGGTATCTGTTCGGCCACGATTTCTTTTCCAGCATCCAATTCCCCGGCATCGGGCTGACCGTCACCCAATGGGGGCTTTTAGCCGCCGTGCTGATCTGCGCAAGAAAAAGCCTGCGCCTGCGCGGCAACTGGCAAGGCATATTGCTGCTGGTTCTTTCGGCGCTGATGGGCGCGGCGTACGCCCTGTACAGCAACAATACCCTGCGCTTTCTCAACCTGCCGGTGCTGACAGCGCTTTCCTGCCAGGCCGTGTTTTCCCTGACGGGACAAAGCGCTCACGCGCCGCTGAGCGCACAGGGGATCTGGGAGGGCTTCCGCCGCTTTTTCATCAGCATGTTCACCCACTGGAGCGCGCCTTTCCGGGCCCTGGGGCAGCATAAGCGCCAAACCGGCGGCAAGGGCTATGCTCTTTTGATCGGGCTTGCGCTGGCCATTCCCGCGGCAGGCATTGCGGTGGCGCTTCTTTCCAGCGCCGATACGGTGTTTGGCGGCGCGGTGCAGGATCGCCTGCTGGCCGTGACCCAGGTGGACGCCACCGTCATCCTAAAGCTCTTCTTCCTCTTCCCCTTTACCATGGCGCTGTTTTCCCTTTTGTTCAATGCGCTCCTGCCGGAAAGAAAGCTAAGCGACGCCCGGTGCGGCAATCCTCCGCCCATGGTCTTCGCGGTGGTCCTGATCGCCCTGTCCGTCATCTACGCCCTGTTTGGCTACGTGCAGATCCGCTATCTCTTTGCCGGCGCGGAATCGGCCCGCATGGCCGGAGGCTACGCGGAATACGCCCGCAGCGGCTTTTTCCAGCTGGTGCTGCTGTCCATCCTCACCCTGGCGCTGATTCTTCCGTCCCTCGTCCTGTGCCGGCAAAGCAAAACGGTGCGTGCGCTGTGCGCCGTGCTGTCGCTGCTGACGCTCTTCATCGACTATTCCGCCTTTTCCCGCATGCGGCTCTACATTTCCGCCTATGGCCTGAGTTTGCTCAGG
>Ga0310694_10001277_pt1 | contig 29138 bp, 25 predicted proteins | sample 174DNAGHGhighgp2_FD_203884 | JGI IMG/M metagenome (GOLD analysis project Ga0310694, IMG submission 203884) | Sheep rumen microbial communities from Palmerston North, Manawatu-Wanganui, New Zealand - 1742 DNA GHGhigh gp2 (v2) (version 2) | ecosystem: Host-associated > Mammals > Digestive system...
CTGAAAGAGTGAGTCCGCATAGTGGCGGAATAGCTCGTGTTACTTGTTTGTTAGCAGAAGGACTAGCAAATAAAGGAGTAAGAAGTTATTCTGCTTATTTACATCGGAATGATAATATACATTCTCCATCTAGCTTGTTTGAACAGGAGGTTTTGATGGAGGGCGAAGATCATGTTCGTCAATATTCGGCAATATTGACTTCGTGTAATATTGATGTTGTTGTGGTTCAGGGGGGATATACATTGATGAATCAAGAGTTAGTATATCTACGTGAAGTAATTGATAAAATATCTTGTCATATTCCTCTATTTATTGTCTTTCATTCAATGCCAGGATATGAACTATATTTTTTAGATTGGTCTATACTAATACGAAAAATCTTTAGTAAGGATTGGAAGGAATATTGTAAGCAGTTTATGTTGCAGACAATTATGATGATGAATAATAAACTACTGCAGAAACAACTCTATCAAAAGTATCATACTCCATATCTAATAGCTGATAAGGTTATTTTGCTTTCCTCTTCCTATATTGAAGAGTTTAATTCTTTGGCACAGGGTGTAGATAAATCAAAATATGTGTCTATACCGAATATGCTGACATATCCAGTTATTAAAGAGGTATTTAATAAGAAAAAACAAGTGCTTATAGTTGCGCGGATGGATGAACGTTCAAAGCGAATAAAACTAGCACTTCGTATATGGAAAAAGATACCCTTTCGATTGCTTGATGAAGGCTGGAGGTTAGTTGTTGTTGGTGATGGTGATGATTTACCATATTATCAGAATTATGTCAAGTCAAAAGGAATTAAAGGAGTTTCGTTTGAGGGGCGCCAAAATCCACTTCCTTACTATCAAGATGCCTCTGTTTTTATGATGACGTCTTCATATGAGGGTTGGCCTATGACATTGATGGAGGCAATGCAAAACGGATGTGTTCCAATCGCTTTTGATAGTTTTAAGGCAATTTATGAGATTGTCGCGAATGAAAAAAATGGAATAATTATTCAAGAGGGAGATATTCAAGCATATAATAGTCAGTTGCAAAAATTGATGCTTAATAATAAATGGCGTGAAAATCTTGCAGCAGAAGCTTTGGAAGATTGTAAACGTTATAAGATGGAGAATATCATTCCAATGTGGATGAATTTGTTGAATAACGGCGAAAGATAGGAGTTTTGTCCTAGTTGTTACGTAAAAAACCGGACAATATCAAATAAATTCGATTTTATCGTTAAATACTTGTATATTCCAAATATTTGTTGTACCTTTGTGTGCTTGTGACAAAATTGCGCAAGTCATTGAATAGTCTGACGACATACAAATTGCATATCTCTGAAGCAATAGTCCCCGCCACAAAATGGAATATTAAAATTAAAAAACCATGATTTTATGAGTAAACTGCTTTTTATACAATACAGACCTGCAGGAAAAGTAATGAACGGCGGAGATCAATGTACTAAGAGAAACTATGATATGTTGTGTCGTACGCTTGGAGAGGAGGAAGTAGATGTGTATTATATGCATCGAGTAGAAAACAAGAGCCCATTCTATGCATATCTCGTAGGCGCTTTGAATATGCTATTTGGGTATTTCTTTGGGCTTAATCCCAAACGATTAAAGCAATTGGTCAAGAAAGCCAAATCATATGACTATGTATTTATAGACCGTTCAGTATTTGGCATATTGGCTAAAGCTTTGAAAGAAAACGGATACAAGGGCAAGATTATTACGCATTTTCATAACGTAGAGAAGGCCTATTTTGATGACAAAATGCCTAAACGGCTACCATTAAGAAATGTGTTGATTCGTTGTGTAGATAAGAATGATGCTATGGCGTGTCGCTATTCCGATGTTATTATTGCGTTGAATAACCGAGATGCGAAGAGTTTAAAAGTGCTTTACGGCGCAAATGTGCAAATAGTGATTCCTATATCACTACCCGACAAAGCCTCGGATCTCGTTGATCATGGGGAGAAAACACGCACGCGGTTGAGATGCCTTTTTTTAGGTTCCTATTTTGCACCGAATAATGAAGGAGTTGTTTGGTTTATGCGTAATGTGGCACCTCAAGTAGATGTGGATATCCGCATCGTGGGGAAAGGAATGAGCAAATTGAAAGACGAACAACCGGAATTGCTGAAGGATATTGAGGTTACATCTGATGCGCCCGATTTGAATCCCTATTTGCAATGGGCAGATGTGATGGTTCTGCCTATTTTCGCTGGAAGCGGGATGAAAGTGAAGACATGCGAGAGTCTAATGTATGGTAAGAATATCATAGGTACAGATGAGGCCTTCGAAGGCTATGAAATAGAAGAAAATGTAAGTGGATGGAGATGTAATACAGCAGAGGAATTTATTGATTGCATCCAAGCATTTGCAACCAATCCTCGTTTGCAATATAATGCAGAAGCGCGCAAACTATATATTGAAAAGTATTCCATAGACGCTGTAATAAACGATATACGTAAAGTACTATTATGAGGAGTGATTTTTTAAATATGACAGCAAAGGTGTCAAAGATTCTACACCTTCAGAAATTCATGTACGCAATTTGCAAATTGCTTCTACCGATACAAGTTCGTAAGGATATTGATTCTCCAGAACAATATTTAAATACAATATCATTGGAAAAGAGGAATTCATGTATATGTAATAACCATATAGAAGAGAATCCGCGATATGATTTAGAGATAATTATTCCTGTATATAATGTAGAGAAATATTTGGAACAATGCGTGCAATCCATTATCAATCAGCAAACGCATTATACATATAAAGCTATTTTTGTAAATGATGGCAGTACGGATGGTTCACGTGCAATTCTGGAGAAATATGCTCATTATCCGTGTGTAACTATTATAGATACTCCAAATCAAGGAGTGTCGGCGGCGCGTAATCTCCCTCTGAAAAATATCGATGCAAAGTATGTAATGTATGTTGATTCAGATGATTATCTGTCTCAGGATGCAGTGGAGAAATTGATGAATAAGGCAGAAGAAACAAATGCCGATATTGTGGAAGGAAACCATGTCTATTTTAGCAAGCATAAAATATTGTACACCAGCAATCATACGGATGAAGATAGGAGTGGTATGGTAATTATACATGGTGTGGCTTGGGGAAAGATTTGCAAAGCTGAGGTTTGGAAGCATCTGTGTTTCCCGTTGGATTATCGGTATGAAGATATTATGTGTGTGTTCATACTGCGTCAAATGCCAGTAAAGAAAGCGTCTATACATGATATTATTTATTATTATCGTGATACGCCAACTGGTTTTACGAGAGCATATAATTCTGACAAGCGTCGGATAGAAACATATTGGTTAACAAAGCAAATTTTACAAGACGCTCAAGAGTTAAAGTACGTATTTGATACGTCGTTTTATGAAATATTCTTGCGTCATTGTCGCGTTAACATGAGCCGTGTGGCTATATTGGGGGATAGAAAAGCAGATTATGCACTTTTTGAAGCGCAGAGAGCTTTGCGAAATCAATATTTCCATAATTTGAGAGCGCAAGGAAAAAAAGAAAAGCGGATAGAATCCGCCTTCCTGAATGATAATTTTAAAGAGTATCTATTGTATTGTCTCTTTCTTCATTAGTTTATGACCGTATATAGGCCAAGCGATGCAGCTCAGGCTTATCAAGAAAGATAAGATCAACAATGGGATGCAGAGCTTTTCCCACCTTAACTCGCCTGGAATAAATTCCATAGTGAGGGTATGCTCTCCTGAGGGAATGATAGCGGCGCGTAGTGCGTAGTTAACACGTCCTAACTCGATTTCTTTTCCATCGCAATTAAGATGCCAATCGTTCGGGTAGTATATTTCCGAGAAGACAGCTACACGGTCAGTTGCATTTGAAGAAGAATAGGTGAGCTTATTTGGGGTATATTCTGTCATTAATATCTTATCCTCAGCACTTGGTTGACAAGAGCAAGTCAGTGCATTGCGGAATTTCTCATCTGCTACGGCGGTCTTAGTCAAATCCAATGTGTTTAATGCATCACTCTCTTCATCCGGTGTAGGCACAAACTGAACATTGTCCACAAACCATGCATTGCCCATAGCATCGGGATTTGGATAGACTCCTTGCTTGGTGACAATATATTTGGTGTTGAGCATATTGAGCACGTTCCAATTCATCTTGCTGATGTGCTCGTCGATTAAATCTTGATAGCGGCGCAGTTTAACTGCACTATATCCGCCGATGGACTTGAAGCGATAACTGGTGCGCGAGTCGTTGAAGGTGTTGGTGTTGAGATTCAGCACGCGATAGTCCAAACTCTTGTCTTGGAGAATCTGCTCTTCCCATGGTTGTATTTTGAAATATGCTTCGCTTTCTTTCGGCTTTACGAAGTTATCATTATTAAAGAAACGTTTGTCCACGGGTATCATATCGACCAAAACCAATACAGACAAGCCTGCGCAGAAGATATATGTATATTTTTGCTGTGCTTCTTTACTGCGTTGCCGTGCGTACCAGTATGTCAGCACAAAGCCCATTACTACGAAGATAAAGGATCGCCAGGCATCAGCTTTAACCATCGCTACGCGTTGGTCTAAAATAGCGTTATAGAGCCAGTCCGGAACTTGGGATTTCCATTGCGCATCGTAGCTGCTGGTCATGTCAAAACTACCGGCAAAGAGGGCTGCAAAGAGACATACACCGGCAGTAATTCCGCCTGCAATGAAGAGATTGTTGCGTAGTTTGGACCATTCTATTTCTCCGCTGATAATCTTTTGCAGTCCCATGAAACCAAGCAGAGGCATGGTGATCTCTGCCACAACAAGGATTGACTCTACTGCACGGAACTTATTGTACATCGGGAAATGGTTGAAGAAAAGCTCCGTAAGCCACATCATGTTCTTTCCCCATGCGAGGAAGATAGACATCAGTGTGGCAAATAGCAGTGCCCATTTATATGGCCCGGGCACGATAAGCAAACCTAGCACAAACAAGAAACATACAATAGCACCAACATAAACAGCTCCGCTGGTAAACATCTTCTCGCCATGATAGGTAGGAGCATGTTGGCAGAAAGCTTCTGCATCGCGTTTGGGGACGCCGTGACTGCGCATCGTTTTGCATAATGGGGAATCGTTACCGACATTGAATCCGCTAGCTCCTCCTTCCCAATTGGGAATAAGAAGCGTCATCGTTTCGCCTTTGCCGTAACTCCAGTCAGTAGCATATTTGATATCCAGTCCTTCCGCTGGTTTATCCTGTGCCTGTTTGGTCAATTCGCTGTGTCCGCCACGCATTGTTTCTTTGAGGTAGGACTGATTCATGCGCATACTTGTTAAGCGAGTTCCATAGATGAGGCCCATGCATGCAATTAAAAGGCATAGACTAATAACGATTCCTTTCCATTCCTTTTGTTGGCACGCTTCTATGATTCCTGCTATCACCAAAACACCAATGAGCATACCTACATAATATGTCATTTGGGGATGCTGAAGGATACTATAAGGCGCAAAGATAAGTATCATAGGAATGCCTAACCAATACTTCTTTTGTAGCACGGCATACGAACCTCCGATAAGTGGTGCTAGTGCCCCTAACGCGATAGCTTTAGTCATATGACCAGCCGGAATAATCAAGAAGAAGTAACTGCTCAAACCTATAGCTAATCCTCCTATTATGCTAAGCCATGGATTGACACCAAAGCAGATGAGCATTAAAAAATAGCCCAGGAAATAGATGAACAGAATATCTCTAACCCCTCCTAATGTGCTGGTAATAAGTCTTTTCCACCATCCTGCAATGTGTCCGGACTCCAATTTACCTGCAATTTGATAGGTTGGCATTCCACCAAACATAGAATTTGTCCACCATGGAGAATCACCTGTTTTTTCCATATAATCTAAACTCTCTTGCGCTCCTCCTTTCCATGTCATTGAATCCCCGGCATACAGAATCTTACCATCCAATATCGGGGAACAGTAAGCGACGGCAAAGCCTATAAACACTACCAGCGCTACGATATACGGCGCCATTTTTTTCCAATCTATCTTCATTGTTTAATCATTTTGCGGATTTCACATAATTCCTCGCGAACGCGCTGGAGGATCTCCAGAGCGGATTGACGTTCGTCGGAGCGTTTGGTGTTGGAGGCAAGCTCCTTGCGGATGGCCTCAATACGCGTGATCTTCAGTTCGTCACGGATGTACTTGATGCGCTTGATCAATTCCTGATCCTCAAGCGTGTAGTATCGGTTGCCGTGCCCGTCTTTGCGCGGGTTGAGTTGCTCAAACTCTTTCTCCCAATAGCGTAGGGTAGAGGCCGGAACACCGGTCTCGGTCTCTGTCTCGCGCAGCGAATAATATTTCTTTTCGATATCTGCCATTATCTGCAAATCTTCAGTTTTTGACCTTCGCGGATATTATCGTTTTTCAAGCCGTTCCATTGCTTGAGTTGCTTGACGGTGCAGTGGAATTTCTTCGCGATACCGCCCAAGGTGTCGCCTCGTTTGATCTTATAATACGTCACGCCATTCACGCGATACGCACCGCTTACAGACGTCACTTTCGCCATATCGATCTCTGCGCGGCGGTTGTTGATCAGACTGTCCGCCTTGTAGGCAATAATCGAATCCTGCATATCGATGAACGGTCCCATTTTGTCCGCCGGGAGGCAGAGCGTGTACATACTTCCGCCCGGCAGAATATCGCGCGAATACTGCGGATTGAGTCGTCTCAATTCGGCCATTTCGATACCTAAGTTATCGCTGATCTGTTGGAGATGCATACGTTGATTGGTACGGATCGTGTCTGTCACCATGGCTTTATCCTCGATCGGCGCTTTGCAGATGCCGTGCTCCTGACCGTAGTTCATGGCGTAGTTGGCAGCAATGAAGATCGGCACGTAGTTACGCGTCTCGCGGGGCAGGAAGGGATATATCGACCAGAAATCACGCTTGCCACCGGCTCTACGGATGGCTTTGTTGACATTACCCGCACCGCAGTTATAAGCCGCGATGACGAGGTTCCAGTCATGGTAGATGGCATACATGCTGCTCAAGAACCGGCAAGCTGCTTCGGTCGATTTGAGTGGATCCATACGTTCGTCCACCAGCGAGTTGACCTCCAAGCCGAATAACTTTCCCGTTGCCGGCATGAACTGCCACAGACCCGCAGCACCGACATGCGAACGCGCTATCGGATTGAGTGCCGACTCAATAATCGGCAGGTATTTCAGTTCGTAAGGCAGGTCATAATGCCCCAGTACATCTTCGAACAGCGGGAAATAGTACTCGCTCATTCGCATCATGCGTGCAACCTGTTTCGGGCTGCGTTTCACATAACGTAATATGAACGCGCGCACGCGCTCGTTGTAGGGCAACTCAATCACGCAGGGCAAAGCCTGTAAACGCGCCTTATAGACAGAGTCGGGCAGGGTAGTGGTGTCATGTAGCACAACACAATCGGTCGTGTCCAACCACCGCAGACTCCAGTCCAATGCCCGCATCTCGATATCCGTCAGATTGCTGTCGTTCCATGCCTCATAGAAAGGACGAACGGGAATAATCGTGTCCTCGGCTAACTCCAGACTGTCTAAAAGGACGAGACTGTCGATGGTCATACTATCCAGTTGGCCCATGATTTCCGGACTGTCGATGCTATCCGGCATTATTTCTTCGGCATACGCGGTGAGCGTAGCTAGGCATGCTATCAGTATAAAAAACTTTTTCAAAATTGTATCGCTAATTTAAGTTCAGCACTTTGCTGGTGCTGAATGTCATAATAAATCTGTGGTTCTACATTGAGCGTCAAATTCGGTGAGATATCGTAGTCGAACAACTGCGCATCTACGTACGCATCAATCAGGCTCAAGGCGTACACGATGACGGTGGCTAAAATAGAGTAATCCCGATAGCGCCGGTAGATGTTCTGCTGGTTCTTGAGCGTATTCATCCACCGGTCTTGACCACCCACACGGGTCAAGTCATACCCCTCCGGAATGACGGCGATATAGCTCTTGCTCGGGTCTTCGCTAACCGTCCCTGCTTGGATGTCGTTATACAGATCGAGATAAGCCGTTTTGTAACCCGAGTAGCGGTTGTTCGTCCATTGGATGGCATACCCGCAGCCCATGAACGCACCATACACGATCGGCAGTTTCCAATAGGATTTGTTGTATATCTGTCCCGCGCCGGGCACGATAGCGCCTAACCACACGGCCTTGACGGCGTCCGGTTTACGGAAATAAACGCTATCCGGTTCATGCGCCCAGATCGGCAACGAGAGCACGCTCAGTAATACTATGACAATCCAACGTTTCAACGCAGTCGTTGTGCAATGTTTGTTAACTCTTCTTCGTTGTTGAAGGCGATGGTCACCTTACCGGCCTGGATCTTCACTTTCAGTCCGCTGGTGTGGCTCAGTTCTTTCTCCAAAGCGGCATATGGATTAGCACTCTTCTCTTTGGGTTTGGTGCTCTCTGCCTTGTCTGCCTGTGCCAGTTCTTCCACTTTACGCACCGAGAGGCCTTCTTTGAGAATACGCTGATAGAGCGCCAGTTGTCGTTCCGCGAAAGGCGTCGCCAAGATAGCGCGGGCATGACCCATCTCAATCTTCTTCTCTTTGATACCCACTTGAATCTCTGCCGGCAGTTTCAGCAGACGCAGGTAGTTGGCTACCGTCGCACGTTTCTTGCCCACGCGCTCTGCCATGCGCTCTTGCGTCAAATCGTAGTCGTCCATCAAACGCTGGTACGCTAAAGCGATCTCGATGGCGTCCAAGTCCTCACGCTGAATATTCTCAATAAGGGCCCATTCCATCACCTGCTCGTCCTTGGCCGTGCGGATATAGGCCGGGATACGCTCGAGGCCGGCTATCTTACTCGCGCGGAAACGACGCTCTCCGGCTATGATCATATACGTGCCGTCTCCGTTGTCGCGCAGCGTGATAGGTGATATCACACCATGCTCACGAATCGAGTCCGCTAACTCTTGCAATGCCTCCTCATCGAACGTTCTACGCGGCTGATCGGGGTTGGCTACGATGGCGCTGAGTTCAATCTCCGAGATCAAACTACCGCCGTTGGTATCTACATGCGAGGTGTCAATCAATGCGTCTAACCCTCGCCCGAGTCCTGTCATCTTTTTCATTTGTTGCGTGCAATTAATTCTTTGGCTAATGCGGTGTAGTTCTTTGCTCCCTTCGAACTGGAGTCGTATTCCAAAACGGACACACCATGCGAAGGCGCTTCACTCAGACGTACGTTACGCGCAATGACGGTATTGAATACCAGATCGCCGAAGTGACGTTTTACTTCTTCGTACACCTGATTGCTCAGTCGCAGACGATTGTCGAACATCGTCAGCAGGAAGCCCTCGATCTTCAGCGCCGGATTGAGTTTGGACTTGATGATCTTGATCGTATTCAGCAACTTAGCGATACCTTCCAGCGCAAAGAACTCGCATTGCACCGGAATGATCACGCTGTCGCTTGCCGTCAGGGCGTTGACGGTAATTAGCCCCAAAGACGGACTACAATCAATCAAAACATAGTCGTACTCATCGCGTACCTGCGTCAGGACATTTTTCAATAACTGCTCGCGGTGCTCCATATTCAACATCTCGATCTCTGCACCCACCAAGTCGATATGACTCGGAATCATGTCCAGATTCTTTGTCTTCGTATGTACAATCGCCGAATGCGGATCGACACCGTTCACGAGGCACTCGTAGATCGTATTATCCAACTCGCGAATCTCCACACCCAGACCGGACGAGGTGTTCGCTTGCGGATCGGCATCAATGAGCAACACATGCTTGCCCAATTTTGCAAGTGCCGCCGCCAAGTTGATGGAAGTGGTCGTTTTGCCGACACCTCCTTTTTGGTTAGCTAATGAAATAATTTTACTCATATCTGTTTTACTATTGTTTCTGCTTCTATCTGTCGGCAGGCGTAGTTGCCATACCGACAATGATTCGTGCCGTGACAAGTACACGGCCGGCATCGTAAGTCATGCCGTTGGATGATATCGTCGGGGGCTTGTTTCCAACCCGCAAAACCGATCATCGGATGCGTGGCGCACCAAACGCTGATGGCTCGTAGGCCTACTAGGCTTGATAGGTGTTGGTTCGCGCTGTCCATACAGATCATCACGTCCAACATACGCATCAGTTCCAACTCTTCTTTCAGTTTCAGTTGCCCCGCGACACTTGTTGTGTTCGGGAAGACCGTGGACCATTGGCGTAGCATCTCGCATTCGATCTTTCCGGCTCCGAAGAGGAAGACACGGGTCTTCTTGTCTTTGGTTAACCGCTCGATGACCTCTTTGGTGACGCGGTAAGGCAGCATGTTCGAACGACTCTTGGCAAAGGGTGCCAGACCTATCCAGCGACCTTTCTTCTCTCCAAACCGCTCGATCACTTTCTTGGACGCGGCGAGGTTTTTGGTGATAGCGGTAAAACGCTCGTCCGTCTCCAGCCCCGCTCTGCGGAAAGCATCTTCGTAACGCTCGAACTCCGAAGGCAACTGTTTCTTCCAAACACCTAATTTGGTAATCAGATGTTTGTGAAAACGTCCGTATCGCACTTTCGTCACCTTCTTGCCGCTTAGCCACATCAACAAGTCAAAGAGTCGTGTCCGAGGCAAGTCCTGCAGGTCAATCACTGCATCGATCTCATCTCGCCATGCCCGCCAGATTGCGAACACACCTTTCCAACCCAAGTGGTTGTCCACCTCACGGAACTCTACGTTCGGCATTGAAGCGAACATCGCCGCCAGGTCTTTCTTGCTTGCCACAATGAACCGATCATTCGGATAGCGCTTACTCAACGAAGCCACGACGGGAACTGTCATCGCCACGTTGCCTAAGGTCGCCAAACGAATAATCAGATACGTCATATTACTTCAGATCGGTTATCTTACTGAAATCCTGATCTCCGTAATCGAGGTTCTCGCCGCCCATACCCCAGATGAAGGTGTAGTTATGCGTAGCGGCAGCCGAGTGGATTGACCACTCCGGCGACAGCACGGCTTGGTTGCCTTTCATCCAGATGTGACGGGTCTCTTCTACCTCGCCCATGAAATGGCACACGGCCTGGTCTTCCGGTACCTCGAAATAGAAATACGCCTCCATACGACGGCTGTGAACGTGTGCCGGCATGGTGTTCCATACGCTACCCGTGTTCAGTTCGGTCATACCCATCTGCAGTTGGCAGGTCGGCAGCACTTGGTTAACGAGCATCTTGTTGATATCGCGCTCGTTACTCATCTCGAGGCTTCCCATATGCGCTACGACCGCGTCTGCTTTCGTCACTTTCTTATTCGGGTACGCACAATGCGCGGTAGTCGAGTTGAAATAGAAGAGGGCAGGGTGCTTGGCATCAATGCTCTCGAACTTCACTTCGCGGTCACCGCGACCGAGGTACAGCGCCTCTTTATAATCCAATTCAAACACCTCGTCGCCGGCGATGACGCGACCTTTGCCGCCTACATTGAAGATACCCATCTCGCGGCGGGTAAGGAAATACGGTGCTTTGAGCGGATCGATGGCTTCGAGCAGCAGGGTCTCGCCTACCGGCATTGCACCGCCCACGATCATACGGTCGTACATGGAGTACACCATGTTCACTTCATTGGCTACAAACACGCGCTCGATCAGGAAATCCTGACGGAGACGTGCGGTGTCATAACTCTTAGCGTCCGTCGGATTCGACGCGTAACGCACTTGGTAATTGGTCTTCATTATGTGTATGCTTTTTATGTTTAAATTTCTTTTGTATCGGCCAGTAGTATCCTAAGTTGATACTCAAGTCCATCGGGCTGGCCATGTTATATTTATCGGTCACGCCTGTGCCCACAACACCTCCGAACGAGTAGTCGAAGCGGATCTCCAGTTCATAAACGCCCGCATGCTTGGTGCGTACATACAAACCTGTGCCTGCCGCTAATCCCCAGTCGAAACGATTCTCTATACTCTTGTTCTCGTCCCATACGCAATAACCGATCTGAGGTCCCAGATTAAAGAACCACCGGCAAACGGGACTACCGAAATTGAGGTGCATGAAGATCGGCAACTCAACGTAATGCAGGTTATGCGACGTACGAGCAACCGTGTCATTGCCTGTCGCCCATCCGCGATGCTGATAGTTCAGTTCCATCTGGAAATGGCAGTACTTATGCGCGGCAAAGCGGAATACCAAACCCGCGTTACCGCCCAATACACACGCATTGGTGATTGGTGTCATGTAGTCGGCTGCGGGACGGAAGATAACGGAACTGGCGGTTACGCCTCCATGCGCACCGATCCAGTATTCCGGCACTTTCATGCGCGGCTGCGCACAAGCGGCGACAGTTGCCAGCAGCGCGATTAATATGCAATAACTTTTACGCATGCGTTTTGCCAACCGCCATTATTCACTTGCTCCCAACGGATATTGGATTGTAATCCGTTCGTTGTTTTCTCTCCATTCAACCATGCCACCAGTGCCCGCATCAGGTCGTAACCTAATAAATCATAGCGTGGATTCTCGCTCACATGTTCACTCACGTAAGCCTGCGACCAGATGGCGTCATAGGCTTCCCGATTCGCATCAGCGGTGAAAACGGACGTATAGACTTGCGGCAACTCGATGTTCTCTTTCTGCCAAGCATACTGGCTTACGATGCGAACCTTATGCCCCACCTTACGCAGCGAAGCGATATGCGGGAGCACCACACGTGCTTGCTGATACCGGTCGCTATGAAGGATGATCAGATTCTCTTTCTCGCTATCCAGTGCATACGCTGCGCTGTCGTTCAGCAGGTCGCGTAAAGGCAGTGCACTATAACTGATCCCATGCGCGTTCATACGTTTGCGTAGCGTACGAACGGAACTCGATAAGTCCGCATCACGCACCTCTACAAACACGCAGTGTATGCTGTCGCCCTGCTGCTTGATCCATGCGCACAGACTGTCTGCTTCTTGCTCATCGGTCGAGTTGAATTGCAGCACTTGCGGATGACTGCTCAGATCAATATCATCGCTGAACGGCAAAAGTAACGGCACTTGATGCGCGGCGCACCATGCTGCCATACGCTCTATCTGGATCGGATAAACCAAACCCATGATAGCCTGCACACTATCCAACTCCGTGCTGTCACACAACGCCAGTACACGACGTTCGCTGCGCTCCGAGTCATACACACGCAGACGGTACAATGTGCTGTCGTTCTGCATATCCCGCAATGCTAACAATGCGCCTTGGTACACCTCCATCATGCGCTCGGCATTACCGCTGCGCTTGGTCTGTTGACTCTCGAAAGGCAACATCAACGCCAGTTCCATCACACGACGGGTGTACGGCGCAACAGCCACGCTATCCGCCACAACGACGGTATCCGGAGTGGCTACCACGGTGTCCTTCTGTGCGATGGTGTCCTTCGGTGCCGGCGCAGGAAGTACTTTCGTCTCCGTAATAACGGTCTCTACCACCTGTGCCTGCGTCTGAATGACCACCGGACGATGGGTCGGGATCAATAGGATCTCGCCGTAATGCAGGCCACGTTCACGCAGCTGCGGATTAAGACGAATGATCTCGCTCTGCGGCACGTTGAAATTCACACCCACGCGGTACAAACCGATACTTTTTTCCACTTGATAACGATAGACCTCTTCGCCATTCACCGTATCCAGCGGATAATTCAATAATTCCTGTGCCTTTGCCTGAATAAAGAGCAAAGAACAAAGAGCAAAGATTATAAATTTACTTTTCATATTTGCGTTTTCTTACTATCCAAACTATTCCGCCTATCAGTGCCAAGATCGCCACCGGACTGATGGTACTGATCAGTTGCACTTTCGTTCGCTCGTCATGTGCACGTTTGTCATTGAGCAGGCGCAGCGCGACACTCTTCTCTCGCAGTGAGATCAGGCCTTCGCTGTCCGTCAACCACAACACCGCATTTGTCACAAAATCGCGATTACTGAACTGCATGCCGCTGTAGCGGTCGTAACCCATCGGCAGCACTTGCCCTTTCTGGGTCTCGTTCAGCAGCACACTGCCGCTACCGATCACCACTTGCCGTGTCTTCACACCACTCTTACGGATCGGTTCATCGGTCTCTACGCCTTCGGGCATCATGCGGTGGGCATACGCACTTGCGAAACAACCCTCTAATGACACCGCCACCGGCACGTATTGATACACGAACGTACTCATGTCGGGGTTCATGTCGCTCAAGTCCACTTCGCCCGGTGTACCCGTCACACGACTCGCTGTACTGGTAGCTAACAGCACACGTTTCTCTATTCCGTCTTCACCGCCTACGGCATCGATAGGACTGACAAACGTACTCATGACCTGTCCCATGCTCTTGGTGATGGGTGAACCCTGACTCGTCAGTAACAGCGGCGCGTACGTCCATGGCATGGGTTGCAGATTCGGTTGCTGCGGGTCGTTGCTCACATTCACCGGTATCGGCAAACACTGGACGTCTTGGACTAAAGCGGGGTTCACGCGAATGCCGTACTTGAACAGCATCTCCGTCAGTCCCAGATCGAGTGCGATGATCGGCGTAAAGCCTTCGCTCTGCAATACCTGTTCGCTGAAACGAACACCGTTGAGTGCCCAAAGCACCGCACCGCCACGCATGATATACTGGTCGATCACAAACCGTTCTGCATCACTGAATGCCGTTTGCGGACTCGCGATGATGATGGCTTTGTATCCGTCGAGTACGTGGGAGTTGATTCCTTCGCTCGTTATCGCTCCCCGGTCGATCTGGAAGTACTTACTCAGCGCAGCCATCAGGTCATAGGTATGCGCCTCGTCCGGTTCACCGTGTCCCTCTAAGATCGCTATGCGCGGTGTCTCGGTCTGCTGCAACAGATGGAGCGCTTCCATGAAGGCGAACTCGAGTTGCTCAATGCTGGCATTCAGGTTCTCCTCGCCGCTCAACCCGCGTGTGTTCTTAAGCAAGGTAACCACGGCTTTTCTGCCCTTGTACTCCATGATGGCGTATGGATAAACGGTCGTCTGCGCCGTCTTGCCGTTCTGTTCCCGCTCATGAATCACGATCGGGTTGAGGCCTAAAGAATCCCCCGTAACCTGTAACCCGTTACCTGTAACCCTTACAATGTCGGCATAGACATCGAGTTCCTCGATCATCTCCTCCGTCGCTTTCTTGAGTCTGCGGAAGCCTGCATTGAGGTCGCCGTCCAAAAGCAGCGTCACCTCAATAGGCGCGTCGGTCTGCTTGAGCAAACTCTTGCTCGCAGCAGACAAACTATAATGCTTGTCGTCTGTCAGATCCCAACGCACGACAAACACATACGACAGCGCTACCAACGCAGCGCATATCGCCAGAACGATTATTTCTTTATAGCGTTCCAAACCTTTTCGTTAATTACAACCGGATATTTCTCGCGAAGCATCTTCACCCATTGAGCCTCCAGATAGTCCTGATAGTCCGTCGTTACTTTGCCTTTCTCATCTTCCCAGCACTCAGGTGCTTTCAGTTTTTTACCTACGCATACAACGAGCGGATAGTCCGGATTCGGCTTGTAGGCATAACGCAGTTTGAGACCGAAACGATCCACGAGTTTGTTCTTGCCCATCTCCCACAGACCGTGCTGCACTTTGACATATTGCACGCTGTCGTTATTCAGACGCTTGGCGATATAGCTGTCCACCGAGTCTTTGTCGGCTGCCGTGATGATCGACTTGGCTGCCTTGGCACTTGTCTCGTCTTTGGCTTGAATCAACCAGCCTTTGTAATGCATCTTCTCCCAAGTGTATTTGCCTTTGTTCGCTTGGAAATAAGCCTCCAAACCGGCCGTGTCTTTAGCGGCCTTGTCCCATACCTCGCGCAGCGATACTTCGAACAGCAGAATACCATCGTGGTACTCCTGAACCAGATGACGCAGTTCCGGATATTTCTCCTCCAGGTGGGCGTCTGCATACGCTTTCACGTCCGCATCGCTCATCTCCGCCGGCAGGTTGTACTCGGCACGCGTCTTGCGGATGAAACTCTTATCGGCCTCTTTGGCGCGCTCGTCGCGTTGAACCTGACGTTGAATCTGTGCCCACATCGAATCGAGCGGTTGGATGCCGCGCTCGTCTTCTTTATAAATAAGGTGCCAACCGTATTGGCTGCGAACAGGTGCACTGATCTCACCAACCTTGATGCTGAAAGCAGCCTCTTCAAACGGCTTGACCATCATGCCTTTACCGAACCAACCCAGGTCACCGCCGCGTGTGCTGCTACCGCGGTCTTCGGACTCAACGCGTGCTACCTCGGCGAAGTTCGCAGGCGTCACTACCTTGGCGATGCTGTCGATCTGAGCTTTCTTGATTGCCTCCAGACTGTCAGCCGGCACCATCTTCATGATATGACTCGCTTTGACGTCCACGTGGTCGCGCTCCTCTTCTACCAGCACGATATGCCATCCGTATTGCGTGCGGAAAGGCTTGCTGACCGAACCTACCTCCGTGTTGTACACCGCCTCTTCCAACGGATAGACATAGCGGAACGGAGTGATCCAACCTAACTCACCACCGGTCTCTTGTACGTTCGGATCAGTGCTTACCTCACGGGCTACCAAATCAAACGGCTCTTTCTTTTTGAGTCTCGCTTTGGCGCCTTTGGCCTTGACAGGAATACCCACCACTATACGCTGATAGGCATTGTTGATCTTCTCCAAGGCCGCTGCCTGCGTAGAATCATCGGCGTTCATCGGGCATTGGATAGCGATATGCGCCGCACGGCGGTCTTTGGCCATATGGTGCCAACTCATCTTAATCAGACTATCCATCGCAACTTGGTCTTGCAGGTACTTCGGCGTAGCCTGCGCACGATAACCCTTCAGTTCTTTCAAGAAACTCTCGGTTGTGTCGATACCTTGTGCCTCGGCTTCAGCTACTTTGAGTTTGAAATTGATGAACATGTCCAGGTACTCGTCCATCGTCTTCGGATCGACTGCACCTGCTTGGTTGTTCTTTTCATAGATGTACAAAAACTCCTCTGCACTAACGGGTTTGCCGTTAATCGTCATCAGCGGCTCCTCCGCCATTACGCTGAGGCTCATCGCTGCAACTAAAATCAAAAATGCTTTTTTCATTTCTTTAAATATTTCGAATATGTTTGTTCAAAAAGTGCTACCGCTTGGTTGATTGTTCCGAAGAGTTCTCCTCCGGAAGCATTCATATGTCCGCCGCCGTGGAAGACCTCACTCGCCCACACATTGACCGGCCGGTCTCCTTGCGAGCGGAACGAGATACGAATTCGCGACTTCGGTGTACCCGGTTTGGCGCGCTCTTCACGCATACAAACGGAGTAGCATACATCCGCTATCTGGAGCGGCATGTTCACCAGCCCCTCGCAGTCGCCCGGCTGGTAATGGAACCGATCCAACTCATCGGCATCTAAGGTGATCAGCGCCAAGTGGTACTCCGGGTAGATACGCATCTTGCGGTACAGCGCATAACCCGTCAGACGTACGCGGTCGGTTGAGTACTGGTTAAACACCGCATCATAGACTTTCTCCTTTTCTACGCCCGCGCGTACCAGATTCGCTACAATCTCGTAGATCTCGCACCGCGCCGAGTTATAACTGAAATTACCCGTATCCGTCATTAAGCCCGTGTAGATACAGGTAGCGATGTCGGTCGTTAACCCGTCACCCGTAACCTGTAACCCATCATCGGCTAGTAGCCGATACACAATCTCACACGAAGACGATGCTTCGGGGAAAGAGTGCACCTCATCCGCAAAATCCACCGGATTAAGATGATGGTCAATCAAGATCTTCTTCGCCGGATTAGCTAACATCTTCTCACCCATCGGCCCGATACGCTTCGGGTCGTTGAAGTCCGTGCAGATAAACAGATCCGCTTCGGCTATCAACTTATCGCATGCCGCATTCTCTTTCTCGTATATCCGTATCGTTTCCGCCCCCGGCATCCAAGCCAAGAACCCCGGAAACGCATTCGGCACAATGACGGTCACGTCCCGTAACCCGTCACCTGCAACCGGTAACCCCTTAATCCAATGCTTGAGTGCCAGCGACGATCCCATCGCGTCACCGTCCGGAGCCATGTGCGTGAAGATCACGATATGTTGCGCTTTTTCTATTAATTCCTTCATCTTTTTACACACCTGTACGCATATGCGCACAAAAATCGGCGACAAAATTACAAAAAAATTTTGACATGTGCAAAAAAAAGTGTAACTTTGCGGCAAATTTGTGATTTATGACAATTCAAAATTACATTAATGCTCATCGTGAGCGGTTTATAGAGGAGTGGACGAGCCTTATTCGTATCCCGAGTGTCAGTTGTCAGGCAGAGCATAAAGCGGACATGCTGAAGTGTGCGGAACGGTGGAAAGAACTGCTGTTAGCGGCCGGTTGCCAACGCGCCGAAGTTCTGCCTTCTGCAGGTAATCCGTTCGTGTATGCGGAATATAAGGTGTCTGAACAAGCGAAGACGGTTTTGGTCTACGCCCATTACGACGTCATGCCGGTGGAGCCGGTGGAGCTCTGGCAATCGAATCCGTGGGAACCGTCCATTCGCGACGGACGACTCTATGCCCGTGGTGCCGATGACGACAAAGGCCAGGCGATGATTCAGGCGAAGGCTTTTGAGTATATGGTCAAAGAAGGCCTGATGCGTTGCAACGTCAAGTTCATCTTCGAGGGCGAGGAAGAGATCGGTTCTCCGAGTCTTGAGGCTTTCTTGGAAGACCATAAGGAACTTCTCAAATCGGACATTATTCTTGTGTCCGATACGTCCATGATCGGTAAGGATACACCGAGTATCACTACCGGTTTGCGTGGACTCGCTTATTGGCAGATCGAAGTGGATGGTCCGAATCGTGATTTGCATTCAGGACACTTCGGTGGTGTCGTTAAGAACCCCGTTAACGCACTTTGCGAGATGATCTCAAAAATAGTAGATGACCACGGCCGTATTACCATCCCGGGTTTCTATGATGACGTACTGCCGATTCCGCAAGCCGAACGGGAAATGATTGCGCAGATTCCGTTCTCGCAGGAAAAATACAACACGTCTATCGGCGTCGATGATGTCTTCGGCGAGGAAGGCTATTCGACTCTCGAGCGTAACTCCTGCCGACCTTCGTTTGATGTGTGTGGTATATGGGGCGGTTATATCGGTGAGGGTTCCAAGACCGTACTTCCGTCCAAGGCGTTTGCGAAGGTCTCCTGCCGTCTCGTCGCCAACCAAGACCACGAGAAGATTTCACAGGCGTTTATAAACTATTTACACGCCATTAAACCGAACGGAGTTCGTATAAACGTCACCCCGATGCACGGCGGTCAGGGCTATGTCTGTCCGATCGATATCCCGGCGTACAAAGCCGCAGAGAAAGGTTTTGAGATTGCCTTTGGCAAACGTCCGTTGGCCGCCCGTCGCGGTGGTTCCATACCTATCATCGCCGCCTTCGAGCAGATCCTCGGTTGCAAGACTATCCTCATGGGCTTCGGTCTGGAGCAGAACGCTATCCACTCACCCAACGAGTCCATGGATCTCGAGGTATGGGAAAAAGGCATCATCGCGGTGAGCGAATTTTATAAGGAATACGCAAAATGAAAATCGTTATCATAGGAGCCGGGAGTGTCGGCATGAACTTACACCATGCATTTGAACTGAAAGGTATCCGGTCTGAACTCGTACATGCACGTCCGTTGACTGCGGAGCCGTCTGCTGTCGCCGATCTGCCGAAGGCAGAATGCTATATTTACACGGTGGCTGACAATGCGTTAGCGGAGGTAGTATCGAAGGTGAACGCACCCCAAGCACTCCATCTCCATACCTCGGGTTCGATGCCCATCGAGGTCTTTGGTGCAGACAAACCCCATGCCGGCATTCTGTATTTTTTCCAGTCCTTCAGTCGTACCCAACTCATTGACGAATGGAGTAATATCCCCTGTTTCATAGAGGGACGTAACATCGACGATATCGCGGCGATCTATAGCCTTGCACAATGCCTGACGAGTCGTATCTACGAGGCGAACCAGCACGACCGCGAACGACTGCACATAGCCGGTATCTTTGCCAATAACTATACCAACCTCATGTACCGCATTGCGGCTCAGGTGCTCAAAGACACGCAGATACCTTTCGAAGCCCTGTTACCGCTCATCGACTACACGGCGGCTAAGGTGCACGCGATGAAGCCTGCGGAAGCCCAGAGCGGACCTTCACAACGGGGTGATCAGGCAGTCATCAACCATCATCTGGAAATCTTGAGAGACTTCAGGATCCGGAATTCAGAATTCAGTTCTGAGGAGTTAAGCGAAGTGTATCAAGCGCTCGCAGCGTTAATCGGGAAAGTGCATAATCATTGAGGTCTTCCCAACGAATAACCAAAGTGCCGGCGATGTCCGGCATTTTTTGTACCTTGCGAACAATAAAACGGGCGTGCAGCTTTTGATGCGACAGCACGTGCGTGAACGGATACTTGTCCTCCGTTTGACCTTCCTCGCAAGGAAACTCATACAGATGATACCATATATCTTTCGGGTTCTCCCGCCGTTGAATGAGTGTGCGTGTGCCGTCCGTATAGATCGTGTAGGTGAACCATCGGTCGCGCACTTTTGGTCGGGGCTTCCTGACCGGTAGCACTTCTGCCGTACCATGGGCGTAACCCAAGCACATAGCTTGCAGCGGACAACTCGCACAGGCATCGCCCAAGACCGGCGTACAATAAAGCGCACCGAACTCCATGATGGCAGAGTTGAACAGGCGCGGGTTGTCGCGGTCTAAGAGGGTCTCTATCTTCTGATGAAAGAGTTTCTTTCCGGCACTGGTATCGAAGGCTTCGTCGATATCAAGCAGTCGTGCAACTACCCGATAAACGTTTCCGTCCATAGCAGGGTATGGCAGGTTGTATGCAAACGAAGCGATCGCACCGGCTGTATAGTCGCCTACACCGGGCAAAGCCCGCAGCTCGTCAAAAGTTCGCGGAAAACCACTCGGCTCTTGGCTTTCCACGATCTGCTTCGCTGCCTTATGCAGATTGCGTGCCCGGGAGTAATAACCGAGTCCCTGCCATTCACGCAGCACCTCCGCCTCATCGGCTGCAGCTAACGCCTCGACCGTCGGCCAATGGTTGAGAAAACGCATGTAGTAATCCATCCCTTGCACCACACGGGTCTGCTGCAGGATGATTTCACTCAACCAGATAGCATACGGATCGTTCGTCTCCCGCCAAGGCAAAACACGCCGGTTTTGAGCGTACCAATTATATAATTGACGGTATAAATTCTCCATTTTCGGTGCAAAATTACAAAAAAAATCACAAATTTGCAATTTTTTTGACGAAAAATTTTCGTATTTCATTATTTTGTAGTAACTTTGCACGATTTTTCCGATTTGTGAAAACGAATAAACGTAAAAAGGAATATGACAAAAGCTGAATTAATAAGCGAAGTTGCATTGGCTACCGGATATGATAAAATGACCGTTAGCGTTATTACCGAGGCTCTCATGAAGGGTATCAAGGATAATATGGGCAAAGGCAAAGAAGTATATCTGCGCCAGTTTGGTTCGTTCACCCTTCATTCTCGCAAAGAGAGAATAGCTCGTAACATCACGAAGCGTACGTCTGTTTACGTTCCTGCGCACTGCGTGCCGGTATTCAAGCCGGGAGCCGAGTTCAGAGAGGCAGTTCATGACGTGAAGCTCAAAAAGAAATAAGCGAATCATAGAAAACAAGAATATAAACTAATTAATTATCAAATCATTATGCCAAACGGAAAGAAGCATAAGAGACACAAGATGTCCACGCACAAGCGTAAAAAACGCCTGCGTAAGAATCGTCATAAGCATAAGTAATTGACGGTTGGATTTTAGCTTTGTGGCGCTAACTTGTCTAAGTGTAGGCAAGTTGCCACAAGGCTTATTTTTTATTACAAAACTCAACACAGTATGAAAAGCGAATTAATTGTGGACGTGCAGCCGCAAGAGATCGCGATCGCGTTGACAGAGGATGACCGCCTGCAAGAAGTGGCGCGTGAGAAACGCGACCAGGATAATTTCTCGGTAGGCAATATCTACTACGGTAGGGTCAAGAAAGTGATGCCAGCGCTGAATGCGGTTTTTGTGGACGTAGGTCACGAGAAAGAAGCTTTTCTGCACTATTTGGATTTAGGTTCTCAGTTTCGTACACTGCAGACGTATGTTACCAAGGCCGTTTCGGACAGAAGACGTATGCCGGTCATCACGAAGACCCCGCGTCAACCCGAAGTGGGCAAAGAAGGACAAATAGCGGAGGTACTCAAAGTAGGCGATCCTATTCTGGTGCAGGTCTCCAAGGAGCCGATCAACACCAAAGGACCGCGTCTCACCACCGAGATCTCTATCGCAGGACGTAATATCGTCCTCATGCCCTTCTCCGACGGCGTCATGGTATCGCAGAAAATTAAACGCGAATCCGAACGTCAACGCCTCAAACAACTGATGCTCTCCATCAAGCCTGCGGGCTTCGGAATCATTGTTCGCACCGTGGCGGAAGACAAACGTGTAGCGGAATTAGACAATGAGTTACGACTCCTCGTCGATCGTTGGGAGCAGACTATCAAGTCGCTCCAGCAGAAAGAGCCGGTCAGCCTTGTGAGCGAAGAGATGGGACGTACCCTCGGTATCATCCGGGACGTGCTTAGTCCGGACTTCACCACGATTCAGATCAACGACCAAGCCATCTACGACGACGTGCGCCATTATCTCGAGCTCATCGCTCCCGAAAGCGCCAAGATAGTCAAACTCTACAAAGGCGAGCAGCCTATCTTTGACCATTTCGACATCACCCGCCAGATGAAGACGGGACTCGGCAGAACGGTCGGTTTCAAGCATGGGGGTTACCTCATCATCGACAAGACCGAAGCACTGTTCTCCATTGATGTCAACTCCGGCAGTAAGAAAATCTTTGAGGACCAAGAGCAAAACGCGTTCCAGTTCAACATGCTGGCAGCCGATGAACTCGTTCACCAACTGCGCCTACGGGATATAGGCGGAATCATCATCGTCGATTTCATCGACATGGATGACAAAGAGCATCAGCAGGAGTTGTACGATTACGTACGCAAACTCATGGAGCGTGACCGCGCCAAGCATAACGTGCTGCCGCTCAGTAAATTCGGCCTGATGCAGATCACGCGGCAACGGGTGCGCCCCGCCGTAGAGGTGAAGGTCGAGGAAGTATGCCCCACGTGCGGAGGAAAAGGTAAGATTCAACCTTCTATCCTCTTCACCGACACCATCGCCGAACAGATAGAGCACGAGTACGACCAACACGGACGGGGATTGCAGCTCCACCTACATCCTTATATTTACGCGTACGTTACGCGCGGATGGTGGAAATCCCTCGCCAGCCGATGGAGGCGCAAGTATGGTATCAAAGTGATCGAGAACCAATCACTCGGAATGCTCGAGACACGATTTGTTGCAGAAAAGTAAGAAAGCAATAAAGCCGGCACTCGCCGGCTTTATTCGTCTTCAGGGAGAATCTCCGCGCCCGGTATATACCTTTTTAATACGCGCGCGACGCCGGTAGTCCAGCTGTTGATCGAGTCGTTGTCCATCTCCAGACCGCTGATCATATGCACCACCTGGTCGATCGGCATGCCATAACGCAACACACCCGAGATCAAACGGGCGTAGTTCCAGAACTCGCGGTCGAACTTATAACTCAAGCCCTCCACCGTTGTCTTGAAACCTCTGGTATTCACGAACTGGAAGTCATAGCGCTTGGTGCCATCCGGTTGAACGACCTTGATGATCTTACCCTTCGTCACACTCTTGGGCAATGCGATACCCATCTCATCGTCTGCCAGACCCGTGAAGATCTCATAGGGACGACCGTCCTTCAGCCCCACGAACGCAATCCATTTGTCTTTCTGATTCTGAAAGCGAACCACATCCGCTTCCAGTTCTGCCGGACGTTTCAATAAGGTTGTATTTTCTTGTGTTTCCATCATTGTATCGTTATCTTCGCGGAACAACTCGTTTCGCCAAGCTCATTCTTTTGTTGATATTGTACGCCGTCTTCGGTGACGAGATAATGGGTCATCAGCGTCTCGCCGAGCATGGCCTCTTTGCTGTAGTTGATATCGAGTCGCACTTTCTTACCGTAGTAATCCGGTAGGTACGCGTCCGTCATCGCCTGCAGGTAACGGCAACTATTGCAATGCCCGTTGTAGTCGATGTCCGAATACACAATCTTATGCGGCGCACAACCCGTGGGTTCAGGAATGGTGGTCATCCTTACACGCGGCATCTCGATCACTTCGCCATCTACACAACCCTCGAAGATCGGGTCGTCGAAACAATTGACGATCTCACGTTTCTCCAAGTCCAGCACCGCCCACACGCTCTTACATTGTCCGATGAGTTTATCGTCGCTGTAGATGCGGAAATCACGGGTACTGAGCATGTGTACGTTGGACTCTATCCACGTCTCAAACCGCACGTGCTCGCAATGCGTCGGCATCTCGTACATCTCCACGCTCAGCCGCGTCAAGATCCACGTCAAGCCCCGCGGATGCAGCACTTGGATACCGAAACCCAACTCATCGGCCACCGTTCCGGCTACCTCTAAGAGGTAGTTCTCCAGGTTAAAGAGACGCAGTCTCTTCTTCCCGTCCACCTCTTGATACTTTATCTCGTATTCGTAGTTATATTTCATCTTTCAACCATCTATCAAGCCATCCTCTAAATTCTCTTTGCCACAGGATACCGTTCTGCGGTTTGAGTACCCAGTGATTCTCATCGGGGAAGATGAGTAACTCCGCCGGAACACCGCGCATCTTTGCTGCATCGAATGCCGCCATGGCTTGATTAGCCAGAATGCGGTAGTCTTTCTCGCCGTGGATACAAAGAATCGGCGTGTCCCACTTATCAACGAACTTATGCGGACTGTTCTCAAACGTGCGCTGCGCGATCTTATTATCTTTGTCCCAGTAGGCACCACCCATATCCCAGTTGGCGAACCATTTTTCTTCGGTCTCCAGATACTGCATCTCGAGGTTGAAGATACCGTCGTGGGCAATAAAGGCTTTGAAACGTCCCTCGTGATGACCGGCAATCCAATACACGCTGAACCCGCCAAACGAGGCACCGACACAGCCCAGATGATCTTTATCGACATACGGCTCTTTGCACATTTCGTCGATGGCGGTGAAATAGTCTTTCATACATTGTCCGCCGTAATCACCGCTGATCTCTTCGTTCCACTCCTTGCCGAAGCCCGGCAGGCCGCGACGGTTAGGTGCTACGATGATATAGTCGCCGGCTGACATCATCATGAAGTTCCAGCGGAATGACCAGAACTGACTCACCGGACTCTGCGGACCACCCTCGCAATAGAGGATCGTCGGGTATTTCTTATTCGGGTCAAAATGCGGCGGGTAGATGATCCACGTCAGCATGTCTTTTCCGTCGGTCGTCTTCATCCAACGTTCTACCACCGTCGAGCGCTCGATCTGGTCGTAGATATTATCGTTCTCGTGCGTCAGGCGGGTCAATTCTACGTAACCGTCGATCTTTGCCAAACCCGCTTCTACGTCCAGCACGTAGATCTCATTCGCCTCGCGCATCGAGTGCTTGAGCAGATACGCATAATGATCGCATACGTCGCCCAGACTCACGTCGAACTGACCTTCGGTCATCTTCGCGCACCAACCTTCGAGTCCCATCGCCCAGAGATGGATCGTACCCTGAATAATAGCAGTACCGAGCAACACGGAGTCGTTGTACCAGGCGAACTCATCCACGTTCGTATCCAGATAATGGCTGACGAATCGCTTCTCGCCGGTCTCGAGGTTCATCACCATCAGACGGTTCTCATCGCTCTCGTAACCGTCCCGCTCCATCGACAACCATGCGATATGTTTGCCGTCCGGCGAGTACGCAGGATTCGTGTCATAACCCTTATTGTCACTGGTGATATTGCGCTCCTCTGTAACCTGTAACCCGTCACCCGTAACCTTTACCAAATAGATATCGCTGTTCGTGCTTACGGCATAGTCCAGACCGGTTTTCTTACGGCAGGTATAAGCAATCTCCTCGTTGTTCGGGTTCCAAGCCAACTGCTCGATGCCACCGAAAGGCTTCATCGGGCACTCAAATGCCGTACCCTCGAGAATATTCACTCCCTCGTTGACCTTTGCCGTCTTGATACGCTCACCTTCGCCGTAATAGGTAATCTCCAACTTGCATACAAAAGGCTGCGGTGCGGTCTCTGTCCACTCGTCCCAATGTTTGTACATCAGGTCTTCGTGCATATGTCCTGTTGCCAGCGGCAGGTCGGGGTATTTGTCCACCGTCTGCGGCACGGTCTTCACTTGCTTGATCAGGATGATCTTATCGCGCATCGGGGAGAGTAGGAAACCGTCGATATCGTCTGCGCCTTCTACCTTGATTTCCTCGCCGTCACGACGCAGATAGAGTTGTCCTGCCCGCATGTATGCGAGCCAACCGCTGCAACCGAACCATGCCGGGTCATAGCCCACGAACTCATCATCCACGTGCATGTCTTCAAACGGATTGCAAACGCGTATCCACGTAGTGGATCTGTTCTCTTCCACACTGTAGTAACTGACCGTATAAGCGAGCCAACCGGTCTCAATATCGCTCTGTACACTACCGATACGTCCCATCGCCCATAGACCTTCCGGCGTCAGACGTCCGCCCTCGATCGTGATCTGCGGTTTCGTGATAGGTGCCTTCCCCTCGTCCGCTTTCTGTTCTTTCGTACAACTCATTCCCAGCAAAGTCATTGCTGCCATAAACCAAATCTGTATTTTTTTCATTATAAACACGAATTTTGGTGCAAAATTACAATTTTTTTTGCATATATGCAAATTATTTACTAATTTTGTGCCACAAATCGTTAAAACCATGAAAATACAATTCTTAGGCGCAACATGCGAGGTGACGGGTAGTAAGCACCTGATCACCACCGATTCCGGCCATACGATCCTCTTGGATTGCGGCATGTACCAGGGTAAAGGTATGGAGACCGATGCGGACAACCGTGATCTGGGTTTTGACCCGGCTACGCTGGACTGCGTTGTCCTTTCCCACGCCCATATAGACCACTCGGGACTCATCCCTTACATCGTCAAACTCGGCTTCAAAGGCGATATCTATTGTACTCCCGCGACGCGTGATCTGTGTGCGCTCATGCTCGCCGACACGGCCTTCATCCAGGAGCAGGATGTACGTACCTACAACAAGAAGATCGACAAGCAGAATCCGCATAAGGAGAAGGGCAAGAAATACTTCGTTGAACCGCTCTATAACCAGCACGATGTCGATCGCGCGATGAAGCATTTCGTAACATACAGTTACGACCGTCGTTTCCGGCTCTTCGATGATGTGCTACTGACCTTCACCAACTCCGGTCACATGCTCGGCGGTGCCATCTGCTCGCTGGAGATCTATGAAGAGGAAGCCGGCAAGAAAGTATGGAAGCGTCTCACCTACACCGGTGATATAGGGCGTCTGCACTCGCATATCCTGCCGAGTCCGCAGTTGTTCCCGCAATGCGACTACCTCATCTGCGAATCCACCTACGGCGACCGGTTGCATGACGACCCGATGGTGACCGAAGAGCAGTTGCTCGGCATCGTTGATGATACCTGCGTGTACCGCAAAGGCCAGTTGCTCATCCCTTCTTTCTCGGTAGGACGTACGCAAGAGATCGTCTATGTGCTCAACCAACTCTATAACGACGGACGCTTGCCGCAGATACCCGTTTATGTAGACTCGCCCATGAGTACGAACGCCACGCAGATCTTCCGCATGTACCCGGATGAACTGAGCGACGAGGTACAGGACACCATGCGTTTTGATTCCGATCCCTTCGGTTTCAATACCTTGCATTACATCACGGACATCCGCGAGTCGAAGGCGCTCAACCACAAGGATGAACCCAGTATCATCATCTCCGCGAGCGGTATGTTGGAGGCCGGACGTATCAAGCACCACGTGGCGAATCATATCTCCGACCCGCGGTGTACGGTGCTCATCGTGGGGTATTGCGCACCCACCACCCTCGGCGCACGTATTCAAGAACCCGGATTGCAGTGGATTTCCATCTTCGGGCTCGACCGTAAGATCAAAGCGCAGATCACCAAACTCGAAGGCTTCTCGGGGCACGGTGACTACAAGGAGATGATCGATTACATCACCCGCAGCTTGCAGGTGGAGCAGGTGAAAAAAGTGTTTGTGGTGCACGGCGAAGAAGAGGCGGCTACCACCTACAAAGGACATCTGGAGGAAGCCGGATTTAAGCAGGTAGAGGTTCCGAAAAAAGGGCAAAGTGTCGAATTATAGCACTTTTTTGCAAATTTATTTGCATATATCGGAAAAATGTTGTAATTTTGCACGCTTTTTTGCGAACGGGTAGTAGTTCAGCCCGGTTAGAATGCCTGCTTTGGGAGCAGGAGGTCGTGAGTTCGAATCTCGCCTACCCGACAAAGGAACCACGGAAGTGGTTCTTTTACATTATATGAAATATAAGGGAATCTTTATTGACATAGATGATACCTTACTCGACTACATCCCTTGTTGTCGAGAAGCTTTCAATATGGCGCTACCGGAGCACCCGGAGCATTTCGATCTCTTCTTCTCAATAAGCGGTCGTCTTTTCTCCGAAGCGAAGCATGGCTTGCACACGATTGCCGAGGTGATGGAGCTCTATCCCAAGGAGTTCATCGCTACCATCGGTTATCCGGACTCGGCCGTCGATCCCTTCAAGCACGCTTTCCGGGCGGCATGGGGCAAGACGCATACGCTCGTGCCGGGTGCACGTGAGATGCTGGAGCGCCTGCAGTCCAAAGGTTATCGACTCTTCGCGGCAAGCAACAGCTTCGGTCATCTGCAGCGCAGTCGCCTCGAGCAGGCAGGCATCCTGCCCTTCTTCGAAGACACGTTCATCTCCATGGATATCGGTTACGACAAACCCGACATACGCTTCTATCAAGAGGCGTTGCGTCGCGCGGGCTTGCAGGCGCACGAGGTATTGATGATAGGTGACTCGATGACCACCGACGTGATCGGCGCGCAGAACGCCGGCATGGACGCCCTCTTCTTCGATCGACAGAAAGATGATTTATTAGAACTCACACGCAACTTATGAATCGATATACTCTCGGCAAAATAGTAAAATT